>Ga0209596_1000464_pt1 | contig 37394 bp, 35 predicted proteins | sample M_130807_MF_Meta_FD_187314 | JGI IMG/M metagenome (GOLD analysis project Ga0209596, IMG submission 187314) | Freshwater microbial communities from Lake Montjoie, Canada to study carbon cycling - M_130807_MF_MetaG (SPAdes) (version 2) | ecosystem: Environmental > Aquatic > Freshwater > Lake... | reverse complement strand
TTATTATTATTATTATTATTATTATTATTATTATTATTATTATTATTATCTGCTGCTGCTTTTCCGCTTGCTACTACTGCTGCTGCTTTTCCGCTTACTGCTGCTGCTTTTCCGATTGCTACTACTGCTGGTTTTTCTTCTTCTTCTCTAAGTAAACCTTCAAGGGTCTCTAATTCTGTTAACCACCCTTCTAGTGTCTGTGTATTATTAATTTCATCTTTTTCGGCATTTATATTATTCATATGGGTTGCTATTGAATCGTCTACTGTAGTTTGTCTTAATACAGTTGATACTACTGTTGTTGCTGCTGCTGTTGTTGCTGCTGCTGTTGTTGCTGCTGCTGTTGTTGCTGCTGCTGTTGTTGCTGCTGCTGTTGTTGCATTGTCAACTTCACCTGTTGGTAATTCTATTAATACATCAGATGTTTTTACATTATTCCTATATAAATCCGCTAATTGTGTGTTTAACTCTAATTGTGTGCTATCAGCACTAGCACTAGCACTAGCACTATCACTAGCACTAGCACTATATGATTGACTTTCTTGTTTATGCTCAAATGAGTCTTCTATATATTTTTGTAATTCTTTAGTATCATGAATCGCTGCGTTCAAAACAGCATCCTTAGTTAATGCTTCCCTAGCTAATGCAAATATCTCTGACCCATTTTCAAATAGTTGTTCTATTAAACTAGGTAACTTAAGGAACAAAACATTAATTTTTTGTTTATACAATGTACTCAATTTATTACTTAAATCGCTTGTGCTTACTGCGTCCTGTGTTTCTGTGGGATCACAATATAAATATCCAGAAACTATTTCTTCTTCCATATTATCATATTTTGCTTTACCTTCTGTTACACAAATTTTAAATTTGTCTTTTGGTAATCCTGAAATCCCTTGACAAGATTTATCATCATCAAATGCTTTACACACACTATTACTCTCTTGAGCCATCTTTATAAAATCGCCGTGACTAGTACACTGATTTGGTAAGTCACCTGTTTCCATATATGTATACAAAGCAAACCAAATTAAGTTAAATATAATATTATTTGCTTGATATATCATTAAAGGATTACTAGCAAAAAAAATAACTTTATATTCATCATCAGCAGCATATATTTTATTAAAATTAGCAATTAGTGTTAAAATATAGGTTTGTATCTTGGCTTCGTCTTGAGGATATAAATAAGAATTAATTATATTCCTACGCTCTTTTACTGCTAGTTCTGCAGATTCTTTAACATTTTTTAAATCAAATGGTTTGGCATATTTTATTGCCTCAATTATTTCTCCGTTATCATCATATTTAGTTACACCAAATACAAAGAAACCACTCGCTTCTACCTTCTCATAATTACTTTTTAATGATTTGAACGAGTTGAATGCGTCCTCTACTTCGTTATCCTCATCGTCTTCGTCTGCTTTCTCTACTGCGGACTGCAATTTTAAGTTGGATTTGATCAAAGCGGATGCTCCGGCCAAAGCTTCTTTCCTAGATGTATTATTAAATGACAAACTAGAAATCCCAAAGTTTTGTCGTAATTCCGATACTGCTTTTACATAATCACCCTTAAATTTTCTGTTTGGTAAATCAAAATGACTACTAACATAGGGGTGTAGTTTTGCGCCATCGGCACTGACATCCCGTAGTACAAGAGAAATGTATTCCTCTTGAAAAAATTCTTTATAGTCTTTAATTTGAAGTGACCTTTCAAACAAAAGTAATGATAATTTTATTACTTCGGCATATGTAATTTTTTTGTTGTTTTCTCTTACTCTTAATATTATTTTATATAATTCGTTAAAGCACAACTCTGATACTTTAAACTTGCCAAACCTTGATGTTGCTGAAGTGTCTCTTGAACTATAGCCAGATGTTGTTGGAAGTGTTGCAATTTTATATTGTTTATTAAATTGTTTTGCAACTTCATTTAACCTATTATTATTATTTTCAAATATTGGGAACGGAACATAAATTGATCCGTGTCCTAAAATTAATCGCAATACTAGACTTTTTGATAGAGCTTTTTTACTATCAGTAGCAGTAGCAGTAGCACTAGGTCTATGTTGATCAGATTCAATTGACTTAACAGCTATTAGTCCGTTAACAATGTTACATATTTTATAAGTTACAGCTCCTAATCCAGCAGATAATCTTTCTAATAAAGCTAATGGACTTTCTTTTATATATTCTTCTTCCATTTTTGTTTAATATATTATTAGATTTTAATAATATATTATTTTATCTAAACTAACACCATTTTTAGAACAAAGTTTTAAATCAACTGTGACAGATCAGCTGGTAACTCATTAATCTGGCACTGGTAATAATCCTGAATCACCCTTAAATTCATAGAATCTCTTCTGGTGACAAAATTGATGCCAATTCCCTTTCTGCCCCAGCGACCTGATCTACCAATTCGGTGAATATAAGTGCTCTTATCACGAGGAATATCAAAATTCACTACAACACTGACCTGCTGAATATCAATACCACGCGCCGTCACATTGGACGAAATTAGGACTCGCGCATTTCCAGTTCTGAACTCTTGAAACGCCTTTGCTCTCTCGTGCTTATCCATATTACTATGAATACAGCATACCGGAAACTGATCTTGGATCATCGCGTCATATAAATCTTGGACTCTATCTTTGCTATTACAATATATAATACACTGGCTAAATGTGATGCCATTATACAAGTCCTTTAATGTGTCATATTTCTGTCTATCATCATCTAGTGCCACATAGTATTGCCTGATACCATCCAATGTCAGCTTCTCTGCTAAAACAGTGATACGAACAGGGTTTCGCATAATCTTATCCGTAATAGGCAAGACCTCAGGCGGCAATGTAGCACTAAACAACGCAATCTGAACATCCTTGTTCAAATACTGAAAAATATTGTAGACCTGATCTTTGAAGCCAGACGACAACATCTCGTCGGCCTCATCAAGAATGACCAACTTCAACTTCTTGGCATTAATATGCCTGCGTCTTATCATATCGTATACACGACCAGGTGTCCCAACAATAATATGGGGAGGTGTCTTGCGCATTTCTTCTACGTCATTATCAATGGATGACCCACCAATAACGGTTTTTACTCTGAGTCCAGGGATTATATTTCCAAGAGAACTCACTACACCTGAAATTTGACTAGTTAGTTCGTGAGTGGGAGACATAATGAGAACCTGATTGGAATTATCCTTGGTATTTATTCGCGACAATGCGCCAATGGAAAATGTGGCTGTTTTGCCAGTTCCAGATTGCGCTTGAGCAATAATATCACGACCATTCATAATTGGCTTAATTGCTTTTTGTTGGATTGGACTTGGCTGCTCAAAGCCATATGAAAAAATACCTCGTAATAATTCAGTTGAAATACCGAGACTGTCCCAGGAAGTGAAAGTATCCAGTTGCTCATCAACTACAACTTGTGGCACTTCTGATGCGTTTGGTTCTTCACTAATAGTCGCATCCTTACTATTAGTTGTGTTTTGGGGTTCAATAAATTGTGACATTGTATAATGTATTATGTAGGTTGGTTTTAAGTGTATTTAATAAATAATATATTATATTAAAAAAAATTGATATAAACATTTGTTGTTATTAATCAAGTAATAATATAATGGCCACCACAGCAACTAATAGCAATATGAAATATAGTTTGAATAAGTTCCAGGAGACAATCTTTTACGGGTTTGATTTTACCATACCCGATAAAACTGTCGCATTAATAAATGAACTAGCAGCACAAGTTGGGTCGCAAACATTTGTGAAAAATATGGTATTTTCAAAGAAAGAATTAGAAGAGGGGGTTGTCTTTGGATTAGCTAACTCTAACGCTAACTCTAACTTTAGGTTAGGTGGCGGAGGAGGTTCAGGAGCTAATAGAAGACGCAGAGGTAATAAAAATATGGAGTCAAATAATGATGATTGGGAGTCGTTGCGTACTTTTCAGACTACAAAGATTTTGGAGAAGAGAGGCATTGATTTACATATTGATGCTCTGCGTTCTCTTTTGAATAAGATCTCTGACAAGACCTATTTGGATATTCAAGAGAAGATTGTATTGAAAATGGACGAGGTTCTAGCTGATGCTGATTTTGATGAAGAAGTCGGCACCAAGGTGAGTGTAGCATTTTACGATATTGCAGCGAACAACAAGTTCTTCTCAAAAATCTACGCAGATCTTTATGCTGAGATTGCGAGCAAGTATTCCTTTATGAAAGCGCACTTTAACAGCAAATATGCCACGTTTATTGATGATTTCAATAATATGACGTTTGTTGATGCGAAGGTAAATTATGACTTGTTTTGCGATGCCAATAAGCTGAATGAGAATCGCAAAGCGAATACGCAGTTCTTTGTTAATATGGCTTCCAATGGCTTTATTGAAAAGAAGTTGATCATTATGAATTTGAGGGATTTGTTGGAATTAATTATGAGTCTAATTAACCAGACCGACAAGAAGAATGAAGTTGACGAGATTACCGAGAATATAGCAATTTTGTATAAGAAGGATTTGATTGATGCTGTTTTGGATGACCCGGACTGCGATGAGGAGGACTATGAGATTAGCGGTGATTCAATTGCGGATACGGTTACGATCTTGGCAAGGAGTAAGGCCAAGGACTTCAAGAGTTTGTCAAACAAGTCAATCTTCAAGTATATGGATTTGGTGGAGATGTAATTCTACCTTTTCCACCTTTAAGAAAGGTTCTGCTGCGCTAAGAGCCAAACTAATTATAAGAAAAAACAAGTATAAATAAAGATTGTGTTAATATATTATTAAATGGATACCAATAATAATATATTTTTTATCGTGGAAGACAATTTGGATACTAACAGTGATAGTGATAAATTAACGGAGATTGATAAAATGATGGATGAATTCTTGGATGATGATGATATTGATTTTAGTGATTTAAATGACTATGGTTTTGAATTTGATAATGAAAAGAAGATTTCTTCGTCTTTAACTTCAACTTTAACACTGTCATACTTTGACGAAAAGAATTTGTATATTGGCGTACCCGAATCATATTATGATGCGCATACAATTAAGGAGCTAATGAAGATATGCGAGTATTACGATCTTGCTAAAAATGTCAAGATGGCAAAGTGTAAAAAACAAGACATTGTTACAACTATTGTGTTTTTTGAAGCGCAGCCTGAAAATAAAAAAATAGTAAATAGTCGTAACAAGATGTGGGCTTATATGAGGGAACTAACAATGGATCCGAAGATGAAACCATATCTTATCTGGACTTAGGACTTAGGTTTTTATATATTTATTCTATTTTATTATAATACACGACAATTTCTGCGCCACATAACAGTATCTTTGAAATCTGGGTATCGGATGGATATCTTTCATTTATCAAATAAATAATCATCTGGTATTTTTGTTCACAAGTCATAAATTGCAAGTATTTATCTGATTGGACGGGAGCACAATTGTCTTGATACTCTTTAATTATTTTATTATATAACTCTTCTTTTTGAACATTATTATTTTTATTAATAATTTCCAACATTCTTATACCATTCTTTGGTGAAATTGTTGTATGTTCGGACTCGCAGGCAAAATGTGTACCAATTATACCTTGAATATTTAAAGTTGGTTGTTCGTTGGATTCTTCTACACTTGATACAACGATACTTGCTATAACTTCATTAACGACGACTTCAATTTCTACATCTGAGTCTTCTGAGTCTTCTGAGTCTTTTGAGTCTTCTGAGTCTTTTGAGTCTTCTGAGTCTTCTTCATCACTTACAACGACGACCTCTTTTTCTTCATCACTTACGACGACGACCTCTTCTTTTTCAGAAATTACTAGTTCATATCCACCTCTGCCAGATGTAAAATTTAACATTGTTACAACTGGAACCTGTACTTGCTCTGGCTCTGGCTCTGGCTCCGGTTCGTAATCATCCTCCTCCTCCTTTACCTTTTTTTCTGTATTATAATGTCCGTACATTTTCTTCATATCCTTAAAATATATATCGGTTAAACTAATCATTACTTCTCTGATTGATTCTTCAAATGGTCGGTCATCTGTAATCATTTTACTTTTATCACTTCTAACATAGCTGTCACTGTTTCTGTCATATTCAATTGCCCCTCTAAATTGTGCATATCTAGTTCTATGACTATTCCATTTGTCCCATTGAATTTTGAGCGGTTCTGAATTTGTCTTAACAATGTTGCCACCTTCTACTCCTCGCCAACCGTCAAAGCCCATTAGTTTGATATCACGCTCTTCATCTGTAGACAAATGTAGTTTACATTTGGATACATTATCATATTTAGTATCATTAAATACGGTTTTTTTTTTGTTTTCAAATGTTAATAATTGAATTGATTTATTTTTACCAATAATCCCCATAAAAGCACACACAATATCGCTTGTGTCTTTTTCTTTGAAAATAAGTAACTCGTGCACCCGAATGTTGCCTTTTAAATTTATTTTCGGAACTATAGGATAACTGCGAATCATTTCATTTCCTTTAATGATATTTAAATGAATTGGTCTTTGCAAATTTAAGTTAATGTGAATTAAATAAGATGACAATGTAATAGCCATCGTTCCATCCAAACACATCTTACCAATTGTACTACTTCTGTATGACTCTGTTAAATCTGAGAACGTTATTTGTGTTCCAGTTGTAAAACCATTGTTGGGCTTATAAGTTCCTTGGTTAGAATATAATGCTGCTTTTTTAAAACTATTTAGCTCTGTTGATTTATTTATATTAAGGCTAAGCGTTTCAGAAACTTGTGAATCAGGAAAAGTCTCCCATAAAATACTATTTGACATTTGTTTTCCAGATTCACTGCCTCCTTCTCCATATTCACTAAAACCAGTTTTGACTCCCTTGTGATGATACATCTGTAATATGCCTTTTTCTTTTAACTCGTTAATACCTGTTCCTTTTGTTGATTTATCTCCAAATACAATTTGTTGTGGTTTATTTTTACTATCTATCGTTATATTAATGTCAATTTCTGATGATATTTCATTTGGATATTTTTGTTCTGCTAATCGTATTGCTTCCAATGAATTATGAAGAATCTCCTTCAGGTGTTCTTCAATTGGTTTTGGTGCGGCTCTTATACCATCAATGTATCCATTGATATCCATATCATCATCGTTTTGATTGTGTGATTGCATTTTATTACTTTAAACTTATGTTTTGTATTACTTAACTTAATTATACTTTTAATAATATAAATTTTTGATATATTCAATTTTTTATTTTTTCTGAAAATACAAATGATAATAAAATCAAATATTAAATCTAAATTACTTATATACAATAATGGTTGTATCTAAAATAGACAATAGTGTTAGTTACCCAGAATTAAAAAGAGTAGATCAAGCTGACTTTGAAAGAGAAAGTGATTTATATCAAATTGAAGCTAATGGTCTAGAAGTAATTATTGCGATTGGCGGCCCAAAAAATACATTTGCCGACCGAAATATCACATATTTTCCAGTTTATTTAGTAAAACATAACAACAAGGTAATACAAATTGGCGTTTATGAAGTGCCATCAACTAACATTATGGACTTTACAGATGAAAATTCTGAATTGGATGTTACGCGATTATCAGATCCGTTGTTTTACACGTTTGCTACCAAAGATATGATTGAAAAGTTGCGACTTGTTCCTGAAGATGAGACTCTTTTAAAGAAAGACTTGGAAAAAGATAAGGAAAAAGAAAAAGAAAAAGAGAAAGAGAAAGAGAAAGAGAAGGGGTCTTTAAAAGCTTCTTCAAAAGCTGCGACTATTACTGAAATACTTATTCCGCAAATTAGGCGCGACGTATTTATTGGTCGTGTTAAAGCGAATCTTCCAGAAAAGTTGAAGCAAGAAACTGCTAAAGAAGCCAAAAGTTTTCGTGAAAAGTATCACAAGGACACAAATGATAATTGGGTTCAGAGATTTATGACAAATAAAAACTATACGCTGATTGATAATGAAGGCCGGGGTGACTGCTTGTTTGCCACTATTCGTGACGCATTCCAAAGCATTGGTCAAGATACAACTGTTAGCAAATTACGTAACAAAATATCTGGGGAAGTGAAGCAAGACGTATACACCGAATACAAACAGCGTTATCTAATGTATTCCAATGAATTGTCGTCAACAAAAGCCGAATCCATCAAGTTGAAAAAGACATATGACAGTTTACAATTAAAATTAGGGTCCACCATTGATCGTACCCAGCAACTTATTATTGCGAATGAAGCAAAAGAAACGCAAAAAGCTTATATGAGGTTGAAAGCGGAGCACGATTTTGCTAAACAAAATATTAACGATGTTAAATTTATGAAAGACGTAAATAATTTGGAAGATTTGAAACGCATTATGCGAACGTGTTCTTATTGGGGGGACGAATGGACACTAAATACATTAGAACGAATTTTGAATATTAAATTCATTATTTTGTCTAGTGACATTTATGACAATGGCAGAGGTGATATAAACAATGTTCTACAATGTCCTATGGCTGTTGATCCTCTTATTGAAATGCGTAAGGAATTCAAGCCAGAATATTATATTATTATTGATCACACTGGCGACCATTACAAACTAATTGGCTACAAACATAAGATGATTTTTTCATTCAAGGAGATTCCTTATGATATTAAGCATATGATTGTGGATAAATGTATGGAACGCAATGCTGGTGTATACACTTATATTCCGGATTTTGTCTTGTTGAACACGAGTGATAGTGGAAAAGGTATTCAAAAACCATCATTTGACGAGCTGGGTGAGGCTAAAATAATGAATTTATATGACGACAATATTGTGTTTACATTTAATAGTCGCTCAGATAAAAAACGTAGACCGGGTAAAGGTGCAGGTGAAAAAATTCCGGTTGCTTTGGAGCAGCAATTTGCGCAACTTGCGAAAAATGTAGATTGGCGTAAAAAACTGGACAGAGCTTGGGTACAACCTTTTGTTCTAGATAACCACACTTGGGCTTCTGTAGAGCATTATTATCAGGCGTCTAAATTTAAGAGAAATCCTGATCAGAATTTCTATTTGTCGTTTTCTTTGGATTCGGGTACAGATACGTCAAAAGACCCGCAAATGGCGAAGGGTGCTGGAAGCAAAATGGGTAAATATAAGGGTGAGTTGCTAAGGTCGTCAACAATTAAAGAGGATCCTGATTTTGAAACAAGAGGACTAAAGGAACTAGATAAAGCAAATACTGCTAAATTTACACAACATCCTGATCTAAAACAGGCGCTAGTTGAAACAAAGAATGCTAAGTTGGTTCAATATGTAAGAGCACATAGCCCCGAGACGCAGGATGATTTGATGATTTTGCGACAGAAGTTGAGTAATAACATTTAATAAAATTGAAAGTAAATTTGTTTTGCATTATTTCAAAGTAATAAAGCAAAATGTATTGTTGTTTATGCGCAAGTATAATAATTATTGTTATAATTCTGATAAGTACATTATCAGAATTTGGAAAATATATTGATGAAAATTTTGATGGAGATAGAAATGAAATATTTACTACGCAACATCTCCGCGGTATGTATATTGATGGCATCGTGGACAAAATATGTACAAATATTTATGATAGCGTTGTTACAAGTGCAGCCAAAGGCAAAACTACTGGTTCTTTTACAATTATGTGCATTAAATCGCCAGACCCAAATGGTGCCAGAAAAAATTACTACGGAGATGATAACTCTTATAGTTGCGACAATTATGACGGTTACCAACGATGGTGGATAGGCCAAATTAAGAAAACTGGTGATGAAGTTATTCCAAAAAATAATATTCAATCAGAACAAATTAAAAGACGTGTTATACAAAAAATAAAAAACACATTTCCTGACAGCAATATTAGTAACAGTTATAAAAACTGCTGCGACCAATACAATATAACTTGGTAAATAATAAGATGCTTTGGCTCTTAGCGCAGCAAAACCTTTCTTAAAGGTGGATTAGCAATTTGAACCTAAGTAATTTGTCTTTGGACTAACACCATTCGGACAGCATCCATATCTGGTGCCAGCACAGCCACCGATTGGTTTCTTAGGCACAGGCACAGGAACAGGAACAACTTGTGTTTGTGTCGGTGTAATAATTACAATATGACTCATTATAACCATAAAAATAATAAGACCTAAAACTATAAACAGAATTTTGTTAGTATCCATTGTATTATATATTATAAATAAATAAAATATAATAAGTATTTATTATATTAATATATTAGGTATTAAGTAATATGAAAATAACATTTGAAAGTCATAAGTTGATGTCATTTTTTGTTGATAATAATTGTTTAGATCCGGTTAAACAATCAAAGCACACGGATAACATATTGGAAGGCATTTTTAAAGAATTGTTAGAAGGTGTTGAATTTGTTACCGCAGAGAAGCAACGACTAAAGAAAGCATTCTATAATCCTAAAATAACTGTCATTGAGCACGTAAAACAGATACCAAAACCGACCACATTTAGTGTGAGTGGGTTTCCCGACATTGTTAGAAAGACAATTGATGAGAATTGTCTAAGTTCTGTTAGTTACTCATTCAATATGTATGACCGAAAAATTACAATACATTTTATTGTAGAAGCACCGGGTATTGATTCTCGCATTAAAAAATACAATGAATATGTTGATTATATTTTATATTGGCTGTATATTGTTAACAAACACGCATCCAAACGATGCTCTACAGAACTAACATTTTTCATTTATCACACGTCTTTAACCAAGCAGCTCCCTGAGTCAAACCTTGATGTTCTTTCAGAACCCAATATAAATACGGGATTTACCAGGACTTGCCAGTCAAACGCAGAGATTGTTGTTTATCGTATGGAAGAATGGTTCAAAGTTATGCTCCACGAGTCAATGCACAATTTTGGCTTAGATTTTTCTGATATGGATAATACACATTGTAAAAGTAAGATATTATCTATGTTCCCCGTGAAATCGGAGGTCAATCTATACGAAGCATATACTGAATTCTGGGCCCGGATTATGAATGTTGTGTTTTGTAGTTATAGTAATGCCAGACAGAAGCATAATATGAATGATCTACTAACAAATGCCGAGTTTTTTTTGAATTTTGAACGCATTTTCTCGTTTTATCAGATGGTTAAGATCCTCAATTTTATGGACCTTGAATACCAGTTTTTAATTAAAAAAAAGACTCATACAGATTCTATACGCCGCTCTTTGTATAAAGAGAATACAAATGTTTTGGCGTATTATATTGTGACGACAATTTTACTAAATAGTTATGAGGATTTTTTGGTGTGGTGTAAAATTAATAATGACACATTTTTACAATTTAAAAAGACGGATATAAACCAAAGGAATTTTTGTAAGTTTATTGAACAGCGATATAAGTCGCCTGAATTGTTATTTAATATTGAGTGTACAGAGGATCTCTTAACCGATATTAAGAAGTTGAATAAAGGACGAAGACAAAGTAAATATACAAATTATTTACTCAAAAACTTGCGTATGACTTTATGTGAACTGAATTAAGGTTTTTTGATTTAGGGTTTTTTTACTTTATTGTGTCCCCGGTGACCCCAACAGAAATCACTATTTTTTGACAAAGAATTACCACATTTGGTGCCGTCTTTTTTTACAACTGTACATATATATTTGAAATGACCTGGGCTGACTTGTTTCTTATTTTCACGCCATAAAGTGGAGGCTTCATCAAAGTCAATATTGACTTCATACAACGCAGTTCTATTATTGTTCGTTTGACTTCTTGTCTCCATTTTGTTAGTATAATGATATTATATACTAACAAATTTGTAAGTTGTTTTACTATCAATTTTTTACACCAAAAATGTATATATATATATATATATATAAAAAATTGATTTATTCAAAATCTGAAAATAAACGGTTATAACACAATATTATACAATATTCTAAATGGGAATACGACACTTAAATAAACACTTGAGAGAGAAATGCCCTGATTCTATCCGCGTTCTAAATATAGCAGATCTAGAAGGCAAACGAATAGCAATTGATATAAGCATTTATTTATACAAATATGAAGGCGACAATATGTTACTAGAGAATATATATTTAATGTTGTCTATTTTCAGACACCATAATATAATACCCATTTTCATATTTGACGGCAAACCACCACCTGAAAAAAAAGAATTATTAATGAAGCGAAAAGAGGATAAGCAAGAAGCTAAAAAGGAATACGAAATATTACAAAAAAGCCTAGATAATAATGCCGATTTTGATGACAGTGAAAAACAAGAAATTGTAGCAACAATGGACCAATTAAAGAAGCAGTTTATTAACATTAACAGGGACAAAATTGAACAAGTAAAGGAGCTAATTCGGGCTTATGGTGCGACATATTACGACGCCCCCGGCGAAGCCGATGAATTGTGCGCTCTGCTCGTTTTAAAAAAGAAGGTCTGGGCGTGTCTTTCGGAAGATATGGATCTATTTGTATATGGTTGTCCGCGTGTGTTACGATATTTCAGTTTGATGAATCACAGTGTTGTACTTTATCATATGAAAGGCATTTTGGAAGAACTGTCTCTTAACCAACAAGAATTCAGAGAAATCTGTATTTTGTCTGGCACCGATTATAACATCAATGCGAATACGAATTTAAGTGTAAAGGGAGGAAACAATATAAATCTACACAATACTCTAAAATTATTTAACAAATATAAAGCATCAAATAGTTCTAATTCTGATACGTTCTATGATTGGCTTCAAACGAATAGTGAATACATATCAGATATAGATCTGCTTAAAAAAATAAATACAATGTTTGATTTGTCTACAAATACAAATACAAGAAACAGCAAATTAGACGCGTTTAATAGTATTAAGATCTTGAATGGTCCAATTATGACTGAGTGTATTCAAGATATTATGAGGGAAGATGGATTCATATTTATGAAGGAATAAGTATTTGATATTATTTAATTAATAATATCTATTTTTTGATAGATATTATCATTGGGTTGTTTCGATCAACCGTCCTTCGGGTTATGAGCCCGACGCGCTTCCTCTGCGCCACAATGATTGGGGTGTCATTAGGTGGTTTTGATCCACCTCCTCTGGGCTCGTTAGTATGCGACCATTACACTACAAATGGGTGGGTTTGATCCACCTCCTCTAATACCGCCAGAATGCTCCCATTACACTATAATGACTTGTTTGATATGTGCCCCGCCGTCGCACATATCTGTCACAGACTTCACTGTGTCCCGATCAACCATATAAATAATTTTTTACCCAGTGGGATTTATTATTATTAATACAATTAATTGCCTAAATGATTTATTATCATTACTCTGATATGTGCCCCACCTTCGCACATATCCATCGCAAGCCTTCGCTGCGTTACCTAAATGTCATTGAGTGGTTTCGATCCACCTCCCCCGACGCTGAAGTTATCAGTACGCTCCCATTACGCTACAATGACTCTCATTCCTTGATACGTCCCTATCGCTTTTTACACCTTTTAACCTTTCAAATGCCGATTTATATATCATAATTCTGCGAAGCAGAATTATTGAATATAACAAAGGCAATTTATCGGTTTTTGCTACGCTAAAAAGTAACAGTTGCCTAATTACATTCAAAGATGCCGACTCTCTGAGTCGGCGTTTAGAATGTAAAAAGGTGTAAAGCGTTTTCCTTCGCGTATAGACTGTCACAACCAACCAGAAAATCCGTTGCGTCCTAAAGCAGTGATTCAAACCAGCGTCCAACTTGGTTTTATTAATTACAATTTATTAACTCACTACCACAATATGTATATATATAATTTCTTTAAGTTGTTTTAAATAATATATTTTTATTATTAAATACATAGGCAGGGATTTGAACCCTGGAAGCATTACGCACAAGATCTTAAGCCTTGCCTCTTTGACCACTCGAGAACCCATGTTTTATGTTTTTATTTATTTGTTTTTTAAAATACATTTTTAACAGTCGCTTTTAAATTGCGTTTTTTAACAGTCGCTACTATTTCATTTGAGCTTTAAGCAGTCGCAACAGCGGCGGCAGCAGCAGCAACAGCGGCAACACTCTTAGCAAAGTGAGGACTCATATATCTCTGGAGGTTGAAATAAGTGAGCTCATCTGTCTTCTTAAGCTTCAAGAGGGACTGGAGCTTGGCATCAGGGTTGATCTTTCGACCATTGTCCTTGTCCTGGAGGTTGTGACTGCGGATGTACTTGTTGATCTCGCGAGTCACATCAGTTCGGGCCATCTCGCTACCAGTGGGCTTCTCCAAAAACTTAGCAAGCTCATCGGAGATCTTAGTAGGCTTAACAAAGCCAGAGGGCTGACGGTTGCCAGTCTTTCTCTTTCCCTTCTTAGAGGCCTTCTGAGCAGCCTTAAGGTCCTTAGTCCACTGTCTCTCCATAGACTTATACTCGGACTTAAGAGAGGCAACTAAGGCACCGAGCTGGTTAAGCTTGGCGGAGAACTCAGCAGACTTAGCAGCGATTGCGGCCTCAATATCCTCAACAGCGGCTTCCTCAACAGTAGAAACAACGGGACTAGTAGTAGTAGTAACAGCCTCAACCTTGACATCAACTGGCTTGGGCTCAACGACCTTCTTCTCAGCTTTGCTTGAAGCCTTGGCCTTGGGTGCCTTGGCCTCAACGGGAACAGCGGGACTAGTAGCAGTGGCAGCAGTAATGGTCTCGGGGACCTCAGTGGAGTTCTTCTTTACCTGTTTGGGCATCTTATTATACTATACTACATCAAGTTCTTTTTAAATGGTTTAATGCTTAATATATATTATTTTCAATAATTGAAATAAAATCTGATTGAATAAGGTCTGAAATGTGAAATTGTAGGATTAAAATTGTATTTTTGAACGAATATAAAATTCTAAAATAATATTTATAATGTACAAATGAAAATGATCTCCTAAATATTTTGGAATAATTTGAAATTTTAATTAAATTTTTATTAAATTTAATTAAAATTGTTAGTTCATATGAATTTTATACAACTGTTTACGGTAGATTGTAATTGACTGCTTGATATAACCACGGTAAAGCTGTAGCTGCCTCCTCACTAACTAAAGTGAGCGCTCCCAACACATAATAAGCGCCTAAACTTTTGCTATCACGATTGCTACCCGTATTCACAAATTTTTCTAAAACTTCTAATACATATTTTCTTATATCATCTAAATTATCACTATGTTGTAATTGACTAAAATTAGTTAGACGACCAAATGGATTTCCGACTGGTGGACAAATGTCGCACTTAGTATCCTCTGCTAAATTTGCTCTATATGCCCAAATATCAATCAATTCTCGTATTACTTTACACAACTGATTGCGATTCAAATTCATAAACCATTTAGAGTCAGAATAGTTTCCTAAAGCATCAATATTTTGAAAAAGCGCCAAGATCCTCAGTTCAAGAGACTTTTTACAAGACACTTCCAATGTTATGTCTTTTATTTCGGTACAAACTTGTATTTTTAAAAGCTTACTTAGTCTTAATAGTGTCTTTAAATTTTCAATTACTTTGTTGCTAATTGGATGTCTGTTATAAGGGTTCTTAATTACACCATTACATTTATAAACCAAATTGTAAATTGACAATAAATCAAAACCATAAATGAAATCATCTTCATCTTTAAAACTGAAAAATTGTTCTATTGGTATGTCCTTAAGTTCGTCCATTGAATAAAAATCAGTGTCATTTGTACATAATGTACGTTTTTTTGCCGCTGGACCTTGACAATTATTATATCTGCGTCTCAAATGACCTCTGAACATCTTTTGAACTTTTAATATGGCGTGTGACAAAAATAAAAATGAAAATAGACGGCTGACCAATTCCTGTTTATTTCCAGATATTTTTAATTTGTAATTTTTTGCGATTGTTTTTAGTTGACTAACATTATAATTGTTTTTATACAGTAAGTTGTATTCATTAAACTTTGGAATACTAATATTATCATCATTGATTTTATCCTTTACCTTAAAAGACGGTATTTGAAAAATACATTTATTTGAAATCGCATCAATATATTCATCCATTTTATCTTGTTTTTCCAATTTTTGATTCTTATGATCCATTATTGTTGTTATTATATTTGTATTCATAATTGTATTCATAATATATTATATATAGGAAATCTTTTTGTATTGTTTTTTACTAAATATTATATCAATGAACTAACAAAATACTAGATTAAAAAATTTATAACTGATAAATGACGTTACAAAAAATAATTTGGTTGTTAAAGGGGGTTTTCCAAGTTGATTTATTTGTTTTAAAAAAAATTGATTTAAAGATAAACTGTATAAATATAATTATAAATAGATAGAATGGCTGACGCGATCATTGACGGAACTAATATTAATACTGAGTGCTTCTCTTACTCTGCGCCTAAGGCACACGAGTCTGGTGGAAAGGTTGTAAACGTTTATAATAAATATTTTAAGGAATCTCTTACGATTTCTAGTCCTCTTATATTGACTTGGGGTGCTCAAGAGGGTGTTGATACGGCAAAGAAGCCTACTGGTAAGTACACTATGAGTCTTCAATTCCCTAATTCTGACTTTCCTAATGCGGATTGTGAGGCTTTCTTGAGAAGTATGCGTGCTTTGGAGGCAAAGATTAAGGCTGATGCGATTGCGAATTCTAAGGAGTGGTTTGGAAAGGTGATTACCAATCCCGAGATCATTGATGAGAAGTTCAATGTGATGCTCAGACATCCCAAGTTCAAGGGTACTCAGGAACCTGATGTAAGTAAGGCACCGACACTTACTGTTAAGGTGCCTTGCTGGAAGGGTGTTTGGAAGTCTGAGATTTATGACGAGGAGGGCGAGCCTTTGTATGTTGGTGGCAAAACTTCTAGTTCTTTGTCACCTCTTGATTTCTTGAAGCCCAAGACACACGTGATTTGCTTGATTCAATGCGGTGGTATCTGGTTTGTAAATGGAAAGTTCTCTATTACTTGGAATTTGAAGCAGGCGATTGTTCAGAAGCCCAAGGTGTCTATGGAGGGACATTGCTTTATCAAGTTGAAGACTGCTGACAAGGAGAAGTTGAAGGCATTGCCTCCTGTTGAGCACGATGACATTGATCCTGATGGAGCTGTTGCGACGATTGTTGAGGATTCGGATGAGGAGGAGGAAGCACCTGTTGTGGTTGTAAAAGTTGAGGCTCCTGTTGAAAAGCCTGTTGTTGTAGAAAAGGTTGAGGAGCCGGCTAAGAAGAAGATTGTCAGGAAGAAGACTGACGCATAAAGCTTTAAGAAGCGACTAAAAATGATTTATCATTGACTGTGTAAAAATGATTTATCATTGACTGTGTAAAAATGATTTATCATTGACTGTGTAAAAATGATTTATCATTGACTGTGTAAAAATGATTTATCATTGACTGTGTAAAAATGATTTATCATTGACTGTGTAAAAATGATTTATCATTGACTGTGTAAAAATGATTTATCATTGACTGTGTAAAAAATGTAAAAATGATTTAATTAATTAAAAAATAAAATATAATAATCTTAAATGATTATTATATTTTTTCCTGATGCGTTTTATATAATACCCCGACTTTAACTATTTACATAATTAACCTTAAGATGTTTCAAAATAAATTTGCTATTTATTAAGGCAATTAATTTATGAAATACTTATTATTTTAATTTCATAATAAAATAATATTTGACTATTTTATAATGCAATTACAACTTATTTCTAGGATTGTGATAACAATTGCTATTTTTGCTCAATTAATTCATGTTATTTATGTAAATAAACAAATATATGTTCCTACATTTATTATCTACGCTATGGGTTCTTATATTATGGCTTATTGCTATTACAGAGAGGATAATTTTAAATATACATATAGGACATTATTAAAAATATTTAACTCCACTGTTTTACTATTAATTGGATTATTATGTTGGAAACATTAAATTTATTGAAATCGGATCGTAATAATAATGTCACCTTTGCTACTAACATCGTACACATCATCCTCTATAATTTTTGATATTCCTTGACCTTTTAAAACATATGTTTGCTCTTGTTTTATATACAATTTGTTTACAGGAATCTGAATAGTTCGTTTACCAATTTGTATTGTTAAAAATGATTCAGAAATAATCATCTCTTTTTCAAAAGGAACTAACAAATTGTAATACAAATTATTGTTTTCATCTAGTGTCATTTTTTCTGGTAGATCCGGCTTACATAATACGATAATATCGTTACCCATTGTGTCGTCAAAATACATCTCATTATGCCAAAGTGGTACCAAAAATAGCAGTTTATTTATATACAATTTATATATATTACTCTCCAGCAAATCATCTATGCTTGGGTTCAATACATAAACACTATCATTTTTATACTTCTCTTTAATCAATGAACTAACAAGTTCCAAGGTTTCATTGTCAATATGTAATATTGTCTTGTATTTACACAAGAAACTGTATAGTTCAATAGATTTATCCTTATCAAGATCCTCAATCAGCTTCAATGAAATCACTTTGGTACCATTAATTACAATATCCTTGATAATCTTGGTTAATACCTCTTTCATTATTGGCGATTCTGTAGTTGTCTTCATTATATTGGAAATGAAAACGGATAACAACGAAGTATACATATTTTTCTCATCCTTGAAACCAGATGAACTAACAAAATCAGCAAAGTTATAATCACTATTGTTAGTTGTTAGTTCTTTCAATTCTATTAATAAATAAGTATATGCTTCATTAATTCGTTGGAATTTCTTTGTTGATTCGGCTGTATTTCCCTTTTTATCAGGATGCCATTTTAACGCCACCTTGTGATATTTACGTTTTACATATTCAGGTGTCAAATTTGTTAGTTGTATGTCTTTTATATCTAACAAATCTAAAGCAATTTGGATATTCATTGGGTCATCTTCTTCTGTATCATTTTCTTTATTTTCTTTATTTTCCTTTTTATTCTCTTTATTTTCTTTTTTACTTGTATCCATGTATAATACTTGTTAAATAAAACAAATAACTCTCTAAGTGATAAATTGGCCTGTAATTATTATTATAGTATTTCAAAAATATATATGTTTTTAACAGCAGTTGCGATATATTGGGTTGATGTATTTTTTTCTGATTTATAAGTGTCGTTATTATACACCATATACAATCTGTAATGTCTAAATTGTAAATAAAAATATCATATAAAAGATCGCGAAATTTTAAAAACTTGAGATCATCTATGCTAACCATTTCTTTAATTATTTTATCACATATTATTTTATAGGGATACATCATTTCTTTGACATTTTCACCTCCATTTGTACTTGTATTCATGTTGCCACTTAAATTGGCTCTCAAATTCTTTATATTTGTAATATTTTCAACCTTCATATCTGTAGGCAACTTTTCATCAGAAATCTTCGTATAAGCGATTTTAGTAGGTCGCGCAATATGAATCGTCTCGCAGCAATTCAAAATGCTGTCGGGTATGAAACTGATCTCCTCTGTTAGTATGACAAATTTGACGCTAATTGCCGACGAATTGTTCTCCTGCATATAACTATAGAAGTTTTCTAATAACTCGCTGTGAATGTTATGAAATTCCTTACAGACAATAATGCCAGATTTATCGTTTTTTGCTGATATAATGTCTACAATTTGCTGGTAAATATCGTGCCATAATAATTTGGAATTACAGCCTAATAATGACATATCAACTTCATAATGTATATCACTGATCTTGAAAAAATAAGCCTGTTTATTAAATACAATACTCAATTTCTTCTCATATTTGAGCTCTGATGGACTGTATTTTTTGATTGAGTGTAACATCTGACTGTATTTACCGACACCGCTGGGTCCGTAGAAGATTAGATTGCCTAATTTACCGAGAGTTGATGGAAATTTATTGATTGTTTTTTGTAACTTGGGGTGTAAATTATACTTATTGGTTGTACTAATGTACTCTTCAAAATGGGTTTCTAGGAATTTCATATGAGGTGTATTATAATACTGGCAAACATTCTTTATTTATGTTTTTTTACTATTTAATATATCCGTCCACCTTTGAAAAGGTGGAGCCAAACAAACTAGTTTGTATTATTTGTATTCCATCTTTGAATTGTTTGCGTTACTAGTTGGATTGTTTGGCTCCACCTTTTCAAAGGTGGGAAAAAAGGTGGAATATATTATTATTGATAAACAGAATAAAAACAAACTATTCTAATTATATAATTATTTACCAAATATGAATATAGTAAAGACAATAGAACAATACAATGAAGACAGTGTTTATTTTTGCGATCCAATAAAAAACAATATTATGACCGATGGTAACTTTATAAGAATACTCTACTCTACACCATTATTCATCTTGAATGGAATTTATTTATCTATTACCATTAACCAAATATCCATTGAAAAATATTTTAATAAATACAAATGCTCGTTTGATATTAAAACACACATCAATATGATTGATAAAATTCGCAACATAGAGAATGGAATTTTACAAAAAATAAACATTAAAAATAAAACGCCTCAATCCAAAATTTTTGAGCAGATCAGGAGCGGTAACATAAAGATCTTTTCTGATAACATAGAAAAAAACAATAATATATTTTTGCTAAAAATAGCGGGAATATGGGAGACTGAAATCAATTACGGACTAACATATAAATTTATTAAAGTGTAAACTAACAGTATTACGTTATGTTATTCTAACAGTCCGTTATGTTATTCTAACAGTCCGTTATGTTATTCTAACAGTCCGTTATGTTATTCTAACAGTCCGTAGAATAAAACTTCAATATAACGCCTAAAGTTATTACTACTATTAAATTTATTGTACCAAGAAGCATCAAGAGTGAGAATGTTTTTTTGTTAATTACTGGATTTGTCGGATTGTTTGCCACAGAACCAACTAACAACATCAGTTGCGCTATTAACAGTCCCACTAATGTTGTTGAAAATGATGTATAGTAAGGTGACACTTTATTGTCTGCGATTTTGTTAAAGTATATAGATAATAGAGCTATAAATAATCCTATAATAAATAATAACAGTACAAAAGGAAACAATGTTATAAATGAACTGAATGTCATCAGACTACCATTACCTGCTCTAATATTTATTGTCATTAGGACAGTAAGCAACAAAATAACACCTTCAATCACTGAATATTCAGCAATCAACGATTCAATAGCACTTTTACCACTAATACTCATTGTACAAAAAATACTTATAATTGTTGCTATCAAGATCGCATACAAAAAATTTGCGAGATTTTTAGCTAATACAGGATCCATTATATAAATATGTATATTATTTATTCATTTTTTGTAATAGTAAATATGTATATTATTTATTCATTTTTTGTAATAGTTTGTATTTGTAATTTCAAATTATCTATTTCAGTTTGCATCTTTTGTAACTTACCAACTAACAATGGTATTATTTCTAAATAATTAATAGCCTTTATATGATCACTATTGCTTATATCTGGCTTTGTAACGACTAATTCAGGAAAAACTGTTTCTAGCTCTTGAGCAATAAAACCATAGTGAATTTTTTTGTCTTCTTCAATTGCTTTATCTGATTTATAAGTATATTGGACTGGCTTCAAATTTATAAGATTGTCTGTTAGTTCACTGGAAATTTCTACTATATTATCCTTCAAATTTATATCAGATGGATTAACAATGCTGCCATCTACAAATAAATCTCCTGGTATGTATACGTTATCTATCCTAACACTTGCCGGAATAATTACAAGTTTAGTTGCTCCATTATAATTATATTTTTGTAAAGTCCATAAACTTGGATCAGAACCATCATTAAAATTTTTAATATACGATGTTTGATTGGGTTGTCTTCCACCATAATTCGCATTTAAAGCTTGATATCCAGACATCTTTTTTATATTATATATTAATACAAATATTTATATAAAAATAATTATACTTATTAATATATAATGAGTAGTTTTAATCTTTCTTCATCACACCCATTAATTCCCAATTCAAATCAATATTATATTGATAAAAAATACGTATCCATTCACTCAGAAGACCGTGACATAATAAAATATCCTAGATCTGGTGAGTTTGAGATTGAATTGCCACAAGATTATTGTAATGTTCAATCTGTTACAATGGTTCAATGGGCATTTCCCGCCAATTACAATGTTTTTTCACCACTGAATTTTAATATTGGAATGTCATTTAAGTTTACGACATTATATAACCCTGGTGAACACGCTTATTCTGACCCATTGACTGAAGCAATATTTGCTGCTTTGTATAATTCTATTAATGTTGAACACATTATTATTATTGAGACTGGATTTTATACTCCTCAACAAATGGGAATTGAACTAACAAACAAATATAATTCTGCTATTACTAATTTTTTAAATAATTACTTTACTGAAAATACCGCATATAATTTTGCAGTGCCTTTACTTAAAGCTGCTGGAGGATATAACCGTTTTATGATAGTTTATAATATTGTTGGGCAAAGACTATGGTTTGGAAACAACGCCGATCAGTTTGTACTAACAAATAACCAAGATCAGTTGTTAGTTAGTGAATTAATTAACTCACAGTGTTCTAGGAAAAACACGTTGCCTGATTTTGCTGCTTGGGGTCTACCAGCATATTTAGGCTTTACTAGATGTCCTGCCGCTGCATTATCAGCAGCTCAAGTAAAAGCAAGCCAACAAGTTGTTTACGATACCATAGAGAAAAATAATAGCAATATTGATGTAAATATTGAAGGAGATGTCCCTAGATTTTATTATGGTTTTGTTACTATTGGCGATGATGGTTATTGGTTAGTACCTACTTTGCCTGGAGCAACTGTCTATTATTTACAAGCACCTGCTAAAATAAATTGTATGGGTCCTGCTTATATATATTTAGAAATTGATGGATTAAATTGTATTGATGAGACCAGTCCATACAATGTCTCTGATTTTACAATCCATACAAACCAAACCAATGGTCGTGTTAATTCTGCCTTTGCTAAAATACCTGTACCTGCTACTCCTCTTAGTCAATGGTTTGATACGGACTCAAAACCATATAAGTATTTAAATCCTCCAGCCGAAAGAATACGCAAACTCAAATTGAAACTACGATATCATAATGGACAGCAAGTTGATTTTGGGTTGTTTGAATGGTCATTTTTGCTGGAATTTACCATTTTGAGGCCGCAGAACGAGAGGAAATATACTACTGTTTCTTAGGTGTATATTGTTTTATTGTTTTACTCAGCATTATGTGTCTGTTTTATCCAGTTTAAAATTAGACCTTTGTCGCAACTTTTGTAATCATCTTTGAATCCGTTTAATTTTAAAAATTCGGGTTTCTTTGCTCCTCGTTTTTTATAAAAAATATAATCACCAAATTTACCTGTTCGTATACTTAAATTTGATGACAACTCTCTTACTAGACCAACTGGTTTTGACGGATCTAGCAAATTATCCTTTTCCAGAAATGTTAAAACTTCCAAATATTCTAGTTTATCAATTGGCTTATCCAGTTCCTTTAATGATTTCATATTGGAGCCCCACTGCGCGTAAATGCCATATTTGCCATTCTTTATAAATAGGTCTTGACCCTTGTATTTACCAATGGAATCTTGACTAGACTTGGCTTTGTCCATTACATCATCTAGTGTTAGTTGGCGACCATTTTGTTCCTCAAAATCTAACAACAGTTTAATATCTAATCCCTTTTTCACCGGTATAAATGTCGCATTTTTCTTTAATTTGTCTTTGTCTTTGTTTTTGTTAGTTTCATTTGAGTCAATAAACTTAATTACTGGACCATATTTACCTATAATAATGGAATACTCGTTGTTAATTCGGATCTCAAACTTCTTTAGATCCTTGAGTCCGTCTATTATTTGTGTTAGATCATTGTGGCAAGTTGAGCATACACCAGTCCACTTTCCTTGACCTGACGCAATTTTATCAAGATCATCTTCCATATCTTTGGTATAACTGTACTCAAAAAATGTTGGAAAATGTTTTAAAAGGAATTCAATAACAATAACGCCTAGCGGCTGTATTACAAGTTTTCCCTTTTCATTTCCAAACTCTTTTTTTGAAATTGTTTCTGTAATTTTGTTAGTATCATCTAACACAAAGTCTATACATTCTACTTGTTTGCCTTCTACGTTCTGCTTTTCAACATATTTACGCTCTAATAATTTGTCAATAATAGAGGCAAAAGTTGAAGGTCTTCCAATACCCTTTTCTTCTAGTAATTGGACTAACCTGGCTTCTGTATAATGCGACTTGAGATCCTTTAATAACGTTTTGGCTTCTATCTTTTTAGGCACTAGTGTTATCCCTTGCTTCAAATGTGTAAAATAATTGTATATTTTGTTTTCTTTTGCTTCGCCTATTAATGGTTGCTTCATAGTTACAATTTGCCAACCAGGGAACACAACTTGTTCTGCTTTACAAGCAAAATGATGGTCTTTATACTTTTCGTCTTTTATATTTAACTGTGTTAGATTAATAGTCGCTACAACAGAAGTGTACTGCGCTGATGGCATACACGACTCTATTGATCTTGTCCAAATTAGATCATATAAACGCACTGTTTTTGCCTGTAAATCCGACGTGGAATTGTCTAATGTTAAAGAACGAGTCGTAATTGATACCGGACGAATTGCTTCGTGTGCGCCTTGTGGCTTCGGAATATTATCTTTTATATTCACTTGTTTTTTATTCTTTGTTTTTTCTAGAGGTCGTTGTTCATCTTCTTTTTTATTAGTTTCTTCTAAATCCAGTGTAATATTATTTAGCGTCTGGCTTACATATGTTAGTCCATAACTCGTGGCAATATATTTGGAAGTTTTTTCAATAAATTCCTTGCTATATTTCTTGACATCGGTTCTCATATAAGTAATATAGCCACTTTCATATAATTGCTGAGCATACTTCATCGTGTCTTTGGGTGACATATGTAGTTCATTGGACGCCAACTGTTGTAAAGTAGATGTGGTTAAGGGTTCAGGAGCCTTCTTGATTACCTTCTTTGGACTGGAAACATTACATATATATTTGATCTCTGGACTAGCGCAATATTCCAGGAATTGTTTAACCTCTTCTTTGCTTGTTATAGACCTATTAAGATCAAAGAGTAAATTTAAGTTTGTAAAGTAGCCGGATACATTGTAGACCAGTTGACCTGGTGCCCCCTGTATATCCAAATAGTTCTCATATACGAGCCGTAACGCAGGTGTTTGACATCTACCAGCAGACAAACTCGTCTTGTGTTGTTTGGCAATATTGTTCCATAATAGAGGAGTTATATTGAAACCAACTAACAAATCTAAGACTTGTCGTGACTGCTGCGCTTGAACAAGGTCCATATTGACAGTTCGCGGATGGATAATTGCCGACAAAATGGACGGCTCGGTGATCTCGTGGAAAATGATGCGCTTTGTAGTGGCTACTGGTAAACTGAATAGTTGGCAAATATGCCAGGCAATACTTTCGCCCTCTCGGTCATCATCTGACGCCAATATGACTTCATCTGCGTCCAATATTTCCTTCCTGATTTTCTCAATTTGCTTTAATTTAATGGCTTCTTGGATGATTGAGTAAGTAATTGCGAACCCATTTTCAATGTCAATTGATTTTAAATCGGGGATATTTCTTAGATGACCAAATGAGGCGATACATTTATAACCGGGCCCCAAAATGCTTTCTATTTTCTTACATTTGGCTGGTGATTCAACAATAATTAGTGATTTCTTGGTTACAATTTTGGACATCTTGTTATAAATTTGTTAGTTTATCTTGTCAAAATATGTTTATATCTGTTTTACATATTTTATAAACTGCTTAAACACATAATACTATATAATTTATACTATTATGTCACGATTTCTCAAGCTAAGTAAATGTGTAATCAATACCCAGTTAATCCGATATGTTTTAATTGAACCCGCAAAATACGAATTTAAACTTATGAGTGGAGAGTTAAAAGGTGCGTGGATGTTAGGTTCAGGTAGTATATCAACAGACAATTCTCATCTTATTGTCTCTGAAAAAGATAGCCCGACCGATTTCAAACAAGTAACCGAATGGATCAAGGAACAATAAATAATTCTTCTTTTGCTAGAAGATTTTTACAATTTTTGTAAATTAAAATATTGACACCATATATGCTCTCATAAAATATCACAAATTTCTCCTATTTTTTACAGTAACACTTTTTTTCCCAAAAGTAAAAAGGGAAATGAAATTTGGACATTTTTAGAAATGTCCGAAAATGAAAACCCGAAAAAAGTTTTGAAAACGACTCATTTTTCACGTGTCTGAGCATAATGATCTTAATTATTTTTTGAGGGTTGAAAATTTTGTGATGCTAATTTTTTCGTAAAAACTGGACATTTTTATATATTGTGAGTATATAAGCAATGTTTAGCAATAAAATCCAGCAAATTTCCAGCGCTAAATTTTTCTGTGAAATTTGTGACTATCATACGAGCAAAAAGTGTAATTATGAAGAACATTTATTGACATCAAAACACAAATCGGCAATGTTTAGCAATGAAAAACCAGCAATTTCCAGCGCTAAATTTATGTGTCCAAATTGCTGTAAATTTTACAAAGATAATTCAGGATTATGGCGCCACAAGAAAAAATGTCTGGCAGAAGATATTGACAATATTGTCCCAACAAACCAATGTATAATTCAAAATCAAAATATAAATCAAACATATGAACAGCCAAACAAAGACAATTTAATTGAGTATCTTATCAAGGAAAATGCTGAATTTAAGACATTAATTATGGAACTAGTTAAGAAGGACACTAATACTTTAACCAATATAAATTCACACAACGTGAATTCAAATAATAAGACATTCAATTTACAATTTTTCTTGAATGAACAGTGTAAGGATGCCTTGAATATTGGCGAATTTGTGGATTCTATTAAAGTCCAACTAACAGACTTGGAAACAGTTGGACGCATTGGTTATGTAGAAGGCGTTTCTAAAATACTTATTAAGAATTTGAATGAAATGGATGTAATAAAACGTCCAATACATTGTAGTGATTTGAAGCGCGAGGTCTTATATATAAAGGACGATGATAAATGGTCAAAAGAAAATGACGACAAATTGGTTATTAAAAAGGCGATCAAAGACGTCGCAAATAAGAATATTAAACAAATACCAGTGTGGGCAAATTTGAATCCAGACTGTAAAAATGCGGATGCCAAATCAAACGACCAGTATCTCAAAATAGTAATGAATTCAATGTCGGGTGGATCTAATGAGGAACAAAATCACAATATAGAAAAGATAATCAAGAACATTACCAAATCGGTTATTATTGAGAAATAAAATTGCATAAATAAAATTATAAAAATAAAATTGAGCCCAATTATATTTATAAGTAACAAATTATAAATATAGTTTTTATAGAGAATGTCTGTTAATAAAGAGAATATGAATCAAAATAAAAATACAAATAAAAACTCAATAGTGATTGTTAATGAAGACAAAAAATTAGATTACATTGAATACATTATTAAACATAATCAAGAAATGGAAACACTGATTAGCAATTATATTGACTACACTTGCGAGCAAAAATTGTTAGAAGCGGAAAAGTGTCGCATATTGATCAAGGAGAAGCAACCCGACAACTATGATAAAATAATCTACGCCGCAAACGGGCTTATATACAATTACGATTTAGTTATCAGTTAACGTTTCGTGTTCATATTCTTGAATTGCTTCCACGAAATTTCAACTTGCGGGCCCTTGTATTCGGGTTCCGCCTTATCCGACTCAGCATTCAATTTCTCTGCTTTTCGCAATGCGCTGTCAATATAGATTTTTTTAAGCAACGTTCCAACCTCAAATGAGCCCTCGTGTTGGTCAATTTTACCCTCTTCAATTTTTGCCAACACATCTATGAACTGAAACAATATTTTCAAGTCAATCTCATCCTTTCTAATCTTATTGTAAAGGTCCGTGTAATAAGTGAACAAGAAACTACACTCGGTCATTGCTTCTAAATTCAGTGAGTCAGCGTCATCGGAATATTTAGCCTTCAACATTACCAAATTGTTCACGTTTTCTCTAAGAATATGGCTATGCTTTAAGTCACGAATTAAACCTGTTTGATCCTCCACATTGTTTGCGGAGATCATCTTTTGTAAATGAAGTCGTTGATTTTCATCCATTGTGTAATATATTCAATTTATAATGCTATTTTTAAACTTTAATTTATTAAAATATTATATTATATATTAATTATATAATGGGTTTACCAATAAATACAGTGGCAGTTAAACCAGGAGGAGGAGGATCAATTCAATCGCAATCAACACAAGCTCAGAATAATCAAAGAGCGTCTATGGTTGCGTTGAAAGCGGCAACAACTGGTGGTGCTGTAACAGTAGGTGGGTTACCATCAGGATTTGGAGGTCCAGCAAACACGCAAATGCAAGCAGCATACATAGCAGCAAATAAAACATCAAATCAAGCAGCAGCAAGTAGTGTGTATGATAATCAAGCAAAAACTGGTGGAAAAACACGAAGTGGTGGAAAAACGCGAAGTATTAAAAGACGAACTATAAAACGTAGAAGACACTGGTCGGCTAAATATAAGAAAAGTATTAATTGTAAGAGACCTAAGGGGTTTTCACAGCGTCAACATTGTAAGTATGGTAGAAAACAAAGTTAATAAACTAAGATAAGTGTGGTGACGTCGCAATTAATAAATAAATATATTTATTAATAATATATACAATGCCAACAATGAATAATTATTTAAGTTTTGCCTATGTTAATTTAGCATTTCTAATACAAATAGGCATATTAGTATATTACAAAACAGCAAAAGAAATCAAAGATCACTGGGAAGAATATCGTTGTAATCCTTCTTATTGGATTTTTTCAGACAATGTATCTGCTGATTTTCAATATTGTGTTCAAAATTCACAAACAAGTCTTACAGGTTATTTACTCCAGCCAGTGACCTATATGTTGTCAGCCGTCACTTCAATGAGTGGTGATGCACTTGAAGCCGTCCAAAATGCTCGTGCTATGATAAGTAAGATACGTGATTTCCTGACTAGTATTATTGGATCTGTTTTTGGAACCTTTTACAATATGATAATTGAGTTTCAAAAGATGATAATTGCTATGATTGATATGATAGGCAAAATTATTGGAGTCATTACGACGCTATTATTTGTTTTAGATGGAACAATGAAATCAGGACAAAGTTTTTACAATGGACCATTGGTTGCGACGATGAAGGTAATTGGCGCGTGTTTCCATCCAGAAACAAAGATTAAGTTGAAAAATGGTGAAGTTTATTCAATGAAGGATCTACCTTTAGGCGCCGAATTGGAAGACGGTGGCAAGATATTTTCTGTTTTGAAAATAGACAACGCAAATAAGGAGAAATTGTACAAGATAAAGGGTGGTGTAAATGGTGAAGATATTTATGTAACCGGAAAGCATTTCATTTACGACAATAATCAATCAAAGTTTATTCACGTTGAAGACTACGATGGTGCTATAAAGCAAAACAAAATATATAGCGATTGGTTTTCTTGTTTAATCACCACAAATAGACGAATACCAATTGAAAAACATATTTTCTGGGATTGGGAGGACGATGAACTAACAACAAAAATACCTTTTGTAAGGTAATAAACAGAACAAAGTAAAAGTAAAATATTTTAATTTATTTACTGTTATTATTATCCATTTATACTATATGGATAATAATAGACCATTAAACGAAGAATTCTATAAAAAATTAAATGATACTACTGGATTTTTAAAACATATATACGATAATACAACATATGCCGACAATTATGGATCATCTATGGTAATTGTAATAATAGTATCACTCTTTGTTTTTACTGTATTTTGTTATTGTTATTTTATGCAAAAAAGAGAGGAAATTTACGCAGATTGGAATAATAACCGATGTAAGCCCCAGTATATTCCTATTGCTGGATTTATCGCCGCACCTGAAGGACAATCTGTTAGTTCCTATACAAATGAAAATTTTCAATATTGTCTTAATTCTCAAGCAACATCCTTAGCAGGATATACACTACAACCAGTTATGTATATGGTAAGTGCACTTGGCTCAATTATTGAATCTGTAGAAAACTCTATTGATTTAATTAGAAATATGTTTGCTAATTTAAGAGGAAATATTGCCGAATTTGTGAAACTTATAATGGGAAAAATATTGAATATCACAACACCTTTAATTCGGATGTTTATTGCTCTTTTAGACAGTTTACAAAAAACCCAAGGTGTTTTAGCAACTGGCGTATTTACACTTTTGTCTGTTTATTATAGTCTACAATCCCTCATTGGATCCATTTTTGAAATATTTGCTAAAATGTTTTTGTTAATGGTCATTATTATTTCTATTCTTTGGATTCTTCCATTTACAATACCTATGGCGATTAGTTTGTCTTCTACATTTATAATAATTGCCGCAATATTATCCGTTTTAATGGTTTTCTATGTGCTTATGTTTAGTCTTAAAGCTATTAATATACCTAAATTGAAAAAACCAAAGCATAAGTGTTTTGATAAAAATACACCAATACATCTAGAAGGTAATGTAATTAAATCCATTTTTCAAGTAAAAGCAGGCGATATTTTAGAAAATGGAATAAAAATCACGGCTACAATGCGTTTAGACGCAACTAGTGTAAGAATGTTTAACCTTTATAAAATAATCGTTAGTGAGTCTCATATTGTAAAATATGGTGACAAATGGATACCAGTTAAAGAACATCCAGATGCTATTGAAATCCAGGATTATCGCGAACCCTACTTATACTGTTTTAATACGAATTCCAAAGAAATATTATTGAATGGTATATTGTTTACTGACTGGGATGAGATATATGATAAGACATTAATAGACGTTTTAGATGCTATACCAACTAACATATTTGAAAAAGATCATAATAAAAAATGCGCTAATATTCATCGTTATTTAGATGTTGGTTTTGATAAATACACTTTAATTGATTTGATTGGAAATACTAACAAAAAAATCAAGGATATACAGATTGGGGATATATTGGTGTCTGGTGGCAAAGTTTCTGGTGGCAAAGTTTCTGGTGGCAAAGTTTCTGGTTGCAAAGTTTACGGTATTGTGGAAATAGAAACAAGTGAAATGCTTAAAAATGAGAAAAAAGAAAATGAAAAAAACAAATTAAGTTTAGGGAATAATTTATATCATTTATTGACAACCGACAATGTGTTTAGTTCAAATGGAGAAATTATTCCGGATTATAACGAACATATTGACAAATTATACAAAAAATAAAAAATTATCTAACAAGTATGTATAATGGATATATCTATTGGTTCGTACAAAGTTAGATTGGAGATTTTGTTTCTAATTGTAATATTATTTTGGATAATATTTGGACACGCAATGTGTTCTTGTAGTACAATGTCTGCTATGGAGGGGTTTCAAGCACTGGAAAATATGGTTACAAAGAAAAAAATGCCTAATCCGAATACAAGTGTTAAAAAGGAGGGTTTCACTAGTGGAAATAACACTGCTATGTCTGATAACCAGTTTGCTTCCACAAATTCACCGGACTGGTATATGCCCCCGAGCAAATGGCCTCAACAGACACTCGTATATACAGCTGGCCAGAAGCCTCCTCCAGGAGTCGCGTCTATTTGGGCAAGAACTAAGGCACAACCTCCTAAACAACCCGGCCAGTTAAGTTTCTTTGATAATATATTATTTAAGCCTGAATGCTGTGGATTAGGTTCAGATTCGTCATCAAGTATGGGTTGTGCTTGCTACACTGTTGAGGATTACAACTACTTGAAGACTAGAGGCGGCAACAATGTGCCCTTTTCTAATATGTAAATGTTTATCAAAGAAACTTAACTAAGGCTTCTTAGACATATTACAGTGCTTACAATAGCAGAAATATACAGTTTGATCTAAGCCGATATCAGCGGAATCGTCAATAAACTCGTGATCAGAACATTTGGTTTCTAATTCATATTTAATATCACTGTTTAATAGGTTAATTAAAATTATTAGTTGATAAATGCCCTGGTCATCAATTATATCATTAAATTGATTGAACGCATCAGTCTTTTCCGCAAAATAGTTGTTATCCAGCTTTTCAATATCCGCCTGTATTTCCTTTTTAGCATCCTTAATTTTATTTAATAAAACAAGTAGATCACTATTTGTTTTATGTATTTTATTTAAAATTGTGTTCTCATTATTGATTTCAGTCATTGTTATATAAATAAATATACTTGTGGTTTATATTAAGATTATAAAGTAAACTTAATATAAATCAATTTTTTTATAATTAAAATAGAGTATAAACTGATCGTCCTTGTCTTCTATTATAGATGATATTCTGTTTGAGCATACTATAGTTCATACTGGCGACATATACAAATCGTTTATCATTTAACGGAACCCCACTTCTGAATAAACTAGAGCTCGTTGTAATCTTACCATTACTAAATTTTGGCATCAATAATAATATTATCATATATTTTATTTATTGTAAATAATATTACTCATCCCTTTACTAAAAAACGAGTTTTTAACAAACAAAGTTGTTGGATTAATTACTGTATAGTTTCCAGTAGCAATTAGTCCAAAATCCTTGAAACTATTTGGCACTCCTCTGCGATAGAATGACGCGCTTGTTCTAACAGGCATTATACATATAAAGAGTAATAAAATAAACTCAAAAATAAATATCAAATTAACGAAAGATTGTTGAAATAAACAAGTCGGATAATAATAAATGAAAAAAAACAACAATAAATTCATCTGTCAATCTACTGTCTTCAAAAAATTCCAATAACATTGGGTATACTATTTTGTTATTATCAACATTTATATTCCCATATGTATTTATTATGTAATTTGTCCCACCTCTGCCAACATATACTTTAAAATTTAAATGTCTTAACTTAATTATTTGATTTACTATATTAGCAAATTCATAGATTTCTCTTCTGTTTTTGTTGTAAATATCTAATATTGTAATAAAACAGTTATCTTTTTCCCCATTCTTACAAAAAGAATCTATTTTGTCAAACGAATGTAGATCTAATAATAATATGTTTTTGTCTGAATTCTTGTTTACGATTGTTTGAATTTTATTATTAAACGTTTTCCACGCCTTTTTCCCATCATACGAGGTTTCAGGTTTTAAATCTCTATTTAGATCTACTGTAGATCGCAACAATGTTGATTCTACAATTTCATATGGAATGCCATTTGATTTTAATATGCGTTCTAATATTTGTGCCACACGTGGTGCGCGATAATCGCAGGGATGCTCATTCTGTTTTTGTTGAGGACATTTGGAGTGAGGCACAGTTACTAACACAAAACAATTATTTTTAATTTTATTCATTTATAAATATATTTATAATTATAATATATTTATAAATATAATATATTTATATTTTTTAAGATGTTTTTGCTCCACTTTTCCTAAAAGTGGAATCTAAGCATACAGCGAATACAACGCGCTGCTCATTGTATCTTTACTGTTCTTAATCAGCTTATCTACAATATCCTTAGTGACTGTAAATGGGAACTCTACTTTTAGAGACATATCTTCTTCAAATAGATTGGAACCGGGCTTCATCAAACGATACAAATTCAACTTGGTGTAAATTATCTCTAAACAACGCTTCAAGTTCCTAACGCCATCTTCCTTTCCACAGTGGCTATCAATAATATAATTGATTGTAAGATCAGGAATGATAATGTCTTCTTTTGAAAACAATATTTGCTCTCTAATTTTTGGCAGCAAATAATTGGTTGATATTGCCGTCTTTTGCTTCTGATTGTAACCAGCTGTCTTAATTCTATACATTCTATCCTTCAAAATTGGATTGATCTTGGACTCATCATTGTAACTGAATATGAAGAGACACTTACTCAAATCAAAGTCAATGTCTGCGAAATACTTGTCGTGGAATTGCGAGTTTTGTGATGTATCCGTCAAGTGTGTTAATATGCCTGCGATTTCTTCACCCTTTGGAGTCTCACTGATCTTGTCCAACTCGTCAAAATAGATGACCGGATTCATACACTTACTATCAATCAAGATTTGAACAATCTTGCCCCACAATGAGCCTTCATATGTGTAGCCGTGACCCTCTAAGAAACTGCTATCAGTTGCGCCTCCTAGAGCAATGAAGGAGAATGGGCGATTCAATATCTTGCTAATGCCTTCTTTCACAAGACTGGTTTTACCAGTGCCAGGAGGACCGTGAATTGCGATAGCAGTCCCAATTGCTTTGGGATTAGTAATAAGTTGTCCAAGCATTTGCATTATTTGCATCTTGGCGTCATTGAGTCCGTAAACCGCGCTGTCTAGTGTCTTCTGAGCATTTGCCATAAAATCGTGACACTTCTCAACACCATCTGTAATTGTAATTGGCAGGTTCTGATACTTGCCAAATGGGATACGCATAAAAGTGTCAACCCAAGTCTTGATCTTGTAATACTCGCCGCTACCTGGCTCCATATATCGGAGGGATGCGACACGTTTCATTGCTGTTCCTTTGAAAACAACCGGAATATCTGCCTCTAATAGAGTGAGACGATATGGCTTCTCAATTCGTGTTAACTTGTTGATTTCACGAAGCTCCTTGATGATTTTCTTCTGGCTAGAAACATCCATCTTTTCAAAGAACTCAAAATCATTCATTGTATTCTTGTCCTTTAATATGCGCTTGAATATGCGATCATTTCTGTCTTTTTCTTTTTGAAGTTTTTTCTCAGACTTCTTCTTGTCTACTTGGATCTTTTGATTACATACCTTGATACACTCATTTACTAGATCTGAATTTTCACCTCGGTCCTTAAGTCCCTTTAAGACTTCTAGTAACTTGTCTTGAACTTCCGATTCATTTGTCTTTTCTGTTGTAATTAATTTGATATTTTCTTTCTCTTTTTCCTTTCCTTTTTCCTTTCCTTTTGAAACTGTTTTTTTTGATCCTTTCTTTTTCTTAGGAACTTCTTCTAAGCTTGCGACTGTATCTTCATCTAAGCTTGCGACTGTTTCTTCATCTGAATCAGAATCAGAACTAATTGGGTCATCTTCATTTTCAGTATCCTCATCATCACTAGCTGTTTCCCATTCATCATCATCAAAATATTCAGCATACTCATCTTCTAACTCTTCTTCCTTATTCACAGATTTACTACCAATTGTTAATACAATATTGAAATTTTCCGATTTCTTAGATTTTCTTTTAGGCTTTTCTTCTGCTTCTTCATCCTCCTCTTCATCTTCGTCTATTTCTTCATCCTCATCTTCAGTTTCTTCTTCTTCTGAATCCAAAGTAATATCATCTTCTTCAGTTTCTTCAGATTCCTCAGACTCTTCTTCTTCTTCAGATTCATAATCTTTACGTCTCAATCTTCTTGACTTACCCTTATTAGTCTTCTTAGATTTCTTTGGTACATAATTAGAATCAGAGTCCGTTTCTTCTTCTTCTGATTCCTCCTTTTTATTTTTCTTTTGTTCTTTTTTAATTACCTTCTTCAATTTCTCTCCTGCTTTTACCTTATCCTTTGCGTTTTTTGATGGAAACATCTTAGCCAAAAACTTTCTATATTCATGCTGATCCATCTCATCTGATTCACTTTCACTTGAATTAGAACTATCATCATCGGACGACTCTTCATTCTTCTTCCTACGTCTACTTGCCTCATCTCTCTTCTTAGAGATTTTATTTTGCTCTTTTTTAACAGTCTTATTTTGATCACGAGTCATTCTTATTAATTATTCTTATAAAGATATTTTTAAATACAAATACAAATTCAATTTTATTTTTATAGATTTTTTTGAAAATTTATAAATACAATTTTATTTTTATAGATTTTTTTGAAAATAAAATTGATTTGAAACAATCTAAATATAATTTATAATATTATAATAGAATGTCGCAAAGTTCCAGAAACATGAAGAATACTAATTGCTCCAAGATTATCGGCATCCAGTTTAGTATATTATCGCCCGAAGAAATTCGGAAAGGCTCTGTAGCTGAAATCACTACTCGCGATACATATATTAACAATAAGCCGGTAATAGGTGGGATATTTGACCCTAGGATGGGGGTTTTAGAACCGGGATTAATCTGTCCAACGGATGGTTTAGATTATATGCAAACCCCCGGTTATTTTGGCCATATTGAATTGGCCCGTCCTGTATTTTATATACAATACTTATCAACAATTCATAAAATCTTGCGCTGTGTGTGTTTCAAGTGTAGCAAGTTGTTGATTTCAAAGGAGAAACATAAACAAGCGCTTAAAATGCAAATGCAAGCGCGATGGAAATATGTATTTGAATTGACCAAGGACGTTAAACGTTGCGGTGAAGACACTGAAGACGGTTGTGGCTGCTTACAACCAAAGAAAATTAAAAAAGAAGGATTCGCTTCATTGTATGCTGAATGGGCAAATACAAGTGAAGAAGGTGATGAGAATATTGTCATTCCTTTGACGCCTGAGTTGGTCCTCAAGATATTTAAGCGTATCTCCGATGAGGACGTGACATTTATGGGATTTAGTCCTGTTTGGTCGCGTCCCGACTGGATGGTCTGTCAGGTTTTAGCAGTGCCGCCTCCTGCTGTAAGACCTTCTGTAAAGCACGATGCTCAGCAGCGTTCTGAAGACGATTTGAGTCATATTCTTGTGAATATTATCAAGACAAATAAGACACTTCAAGACAAGGTTCAGAATAATGCTCCGGAAAATGTCATCAATGATTGGACAACTGTATTACAATACCACGTTGCTAGTCAGGTTGATAATAAATTACCGGGTTCCAATCCTGTCGCTCAACGCTCTGGCAGGCCTTTGAAGTCGATCAAGGACAGACTGAATGGCAAGGGCGGCAGAATGAGAGGCAATCTAATGGCCAAGCGTGTTGATTTTAGCGCACGTTCAGTCATCACTGCGGACCCGAATATTTCAATTCGTGAGCTAGGAATTCCTATGAAAATAGCGAAGAACATCACCAAGCCCGTTTGTGTAAATCGTGTGAATAAAGCGTTCTTGACCAAATTAGTGCAAAATGGCCCTGATGTGTGGCCTGGTGCTAAGGTTCTTGAGAGGAAGAATGGCGAATCAATCACATTGAAATACTTGGATCGGAAGTCAATTGTTTTAGAAGAGGGCGACACGGTTCATCGTCATATGATGGACGGCGACGCGATCTTATTTAACAGACAACCGACTTTACACAGAATGAGTATGATGTGTCATATTGCTCGCATTATGAAGCGAGGAGATACGTTCAGGATGAACGTG
>Ga0209596_1000463_pt1 | contig 37405 bp, 42 predicted proteins | sample M_130807_MF_Meta_FD_187314 | JGI IMG/M metagenome (GOLD analysis project Ga0209596, IMG submission 187314) | Freshwater microbial communities from Lake Montjoie, Canada to study carbon cycling - M_130807_MF_MetaG (SPAdes) (version 2) | ecosystem: Environmental > Aquatic > Freshwater > Lake... | reverse complement strand
ACCATCTGCTATAGTCTTAACAGCCTCAGCAAATCTCTTTGCATCTATCTTAGGCTTCGCAGTAGATGCTACGTGGCCATCATCATCAGTTGCCTGAAGGGTGAGCAGACTTTGGATGGTGTACCTGCGAAAATAGCTAATTTGTGATCCCTGCTTTTGTGCATCTAGATTTAAGTCCAGTGCCATACAGCTAGAGATAGAAAAGCCAGTATAAATACATACAAGCTGAGTACAAACACTACCACCATCTATAGGCTGTAGCAAAAGTAGATCATGCTGTAATAAGATAGGCTCAACAGCTTCTAGGATACTATTGATATCTGCATAAGATTTCTTAAAGTGAGGGTTAGTAGCATTCTTATGTACTTTACCGATTAGTTGTTTTGCCTTGTGAAGGCGAACATAGAAAGGAGCAGGCTGCTGCTCAACCTCCTGAGGCTTTACAGCCTTTGTAGTTGTTTTTTCCATTGGGTTAGTTTGTTAATTATTTACAAATATACTACTATTATTCTATTTTAACATTATTTTCTGAAATTATTTCTCTCAGCTTCTCCCTTACCTCCCACATATCCTCTTTACCATTGTACTTGTACTCACTTCGTAACCACTCATCCATCTCCACAAGTGCCATGTAATAGTTAAAGCCATTGGTTGCATGGTTAAAATCATACTGATCCTCAGGTAGGTTATATTCTAGTGTTGCTTTCATTGTTTTTGTTTAAAGGTTTCGTTGTAGTATTGTTCACCATAATGGCTTGTTCCTGCTGCTGTATATTCATACGCATCAATTATCTGCTCTTTCTCCATTTCTTTGGCTTGTTCAATAATTTCTTTTATACCTAACATATTTTGGTTGTAATCTAAACTATCTAATAACCATTCTACTGCTGTTGCTTTCATATCATTTCTATATTTTAAGGTTGTACGTATATTATATTTTAGTGCTAAAATCATCATACCACTGCACGAAATCATCAAAGGTCTTAGAGATTATATACACCCCCCCTGCAGCTTCTATCATCTGTTGGTATTCCTTCTGCACCACTGACTGCTTATCCTTACCAATCTTTACTTCTATCTTTACAGATCTTCCATAAATAGTAGCAGAGATATCTGCAGATCCTGGAGTGCCTGTGCCCTTGGTCCACTGCCCTGCAGTCTTAGTGCCATCGGTTCTATATGACTGCCTAAATACTCCCATTGTATTAATCCTTTCAGCTTGGTGCTGTGAGTAGTTTAGGAAGTCCTTGATACATTTAGTCAAGCCATTAGCTGTAGCATCTGAGTACTTAGTTAGTGGTATGATGTGCCCTGGTGCTGATGGGTACCTGTAGCTCATGTACTTAATTTCTAGATCCTTTAGTCTAGCTTTGTTTTCTTTGTTCATTAGAATAATTTTAGTTGTGCTTTGTGGTTTTCTATTCTTTGCATTGCCTTATCGAAATACTCCTTGTCAATTTCGCAAGCCGTCAATTCAAATCCATAGTCATAACAAGCTATTGCTATACTTCCCGAACCCAAGTGTGTATCAAGTATTTTATCGCCTTTCTTTGCATAATTATCTAATTGCCATTTATACAAACTAAAAGGTTTTTCAGTAGGGTGTATTCTATCTTGTGGAATTTGTTTTCTAAATCCATTCCAAGTAAACTTAAACTTTCTAACGGCCGTCTTAAAACTGCACCAAGCAAGCTCCCCATCAGCAAAATCTCCATAACCATCTTTATCCCAAAAAAGCCAACAACTTGAATTTTTATTAATACTTTCAATAAAATGATTTGCACCCCAAATAATTTGATTTTTACTAACTCTAAATAATTCATCAAAATACTCTTTACTTGGTGTTGAGCTATCCCAATCTTTAGCTGTATATTTTAGTTGTGACTTTCCTCTTGAATGTATTTTTTTAGAACCTTCTCCAATCCCATAAGGGGGATCTACTATAGCTAAATCAAAATACTTGTCAGGATACCTAGCCATTAGCTCCATGTTATCCTCGTTTGTTATCTGTATCATATCTTACTAATTATAAAGTATCTACCTCCTACATTCCTATCTTTTTTCAAATTGTACCCCTTAAACTTGCAGTACTCATTAACCATCTTTAGATACCTCTGAGCATTAAGATCATGCCACCCACCTGTGTAAGTTTGGAAGTCCTGAATAGATACGTTGTTATAGTGAAGTACATCCATTGTGATGTTACCCTCAATAGCGTAATCATAAAATTCCTTATTAGTAGCTGAGATAAATCTTTTGTGATCTGCATTAATTGCTACAGCTTTAACAAGGCCCATTGATAAGAATTTCTGCAGGTTACTGATCATGTAGTTATCAAATACTAACCAATCTACCACACTCCAGCTGTCAAATAATAACCTACCGTACTCATCTAGTGGGTTTCGCTGTGCATTAAAGTACTGATTAAACTCTATCTCATGCCTTCTCCTATCATGGCTACCACCGGCACCACTTATCACATAGTTGGTAGTAATCACAATCTTTGGTGAGCGTTCAAATGGTATAAAGATTTCATCCTTATTCTTTCTGTTCACTGTTATCCCTTCTGATATTAAACTAAATAGCTGCTCAAAGTCAAATGCTTTCTTTACATCATCAAAGGCCAGGATCTGACTATCTAAATTTACTCGCTGATAAACAAAATCTGACTTCTGTGGGTTAAATGCTTTACCATCTATTTTAACTATATTTCTAATCTTACCAATAGCTGTAAGCACTAAGCTCTTACCACTTCCCCCATTAGGATTATCATCTATTTCCTGATCATTAAAAATAATTGCCTTCTGATCTGTTTTATCTTTGTAGGTATGTAGTAGATATCCTAGGGTAGTCTCTAAAGCATTCACCCTCTGCTCATCATCTGCAGATACTTTAGATACAAAGCTCTTAAAGTCATTTTCTATGCTCTTAGTTGGCTTGTAATCCCTATCAATAATTTGCCTATCCCAAATGTAGCCATCTATATCAATGTAGGGCACAATATCTATCTTATTCTTAGTAATCTTAACTACTCCATTACGGTAAGGTATAAAGCTCACATCCTTAGTATCCTGCAGCATCATTAATCCAATAGGCTCTAGCATAGATAAGTGGCCATCTGTGAATAGGTAGGGTGACTTACTGCAGTAATTCCATACATCCACCTGCTTCTGCTTCATTAGGTAGGCTAAGACAAAATCTTTTACCTGGTCCACTGAGGATAAATTAACTTTATTTTCTATTACCCTCACAAAGGTGGGTTTCTCTGAGCGTTCAGGGTAGTATTTGTTAAAGCCATACTTGTACAGAAAATCACGATATCTCATAGGATCTACACTAACTACTTTCTTATCACTAATGGACCAGAATACATCCTCACTATTAGCTACATCCTTTTTAACATCCTCTACCACATCAGGCTTAATATCTAATTGCTTAGAGATATCACCAGGTGAGATACCCTCTTTTAGTTTTGACCTTACCTTTAAGATAGTTTCTTTATCCTCAAAATACTTAGTGCCTTTATTAGGGTTTTTATAAGCAGATCCTACACAGGTATTAATTTCTATTTGAGTAAAGTCCTTAGCACTATATTGATGAAGGTAAAATTTAGCAGTATTCTCACTAATGCCATACTCACAAAAACAGTTAGCTACTTTAAATACCCAATTATTTCTACCATTTGATATATCTCCATGGTTAAACTTCATTATATTCTCAATGATATTAGCTTCATTAGTCATGGGTAGCACTGGCACCCTTTCAAATGAGCTGTGGCCCTTCTCCTCTTCCATCAAATCAAATACCTCAGCATCTAAATTTATATAGGCACCACGATCATAAGACTCAAAGCATACTCTACTAACATTACAGCTAGATGCATCAAAGTAATCACTATCAATAAACTCCTGAAAAGCTTTGAACCTTCTCTTATGCGTGAATTTATCAGATGGTGGTATCTTAATCACGCACTTTAGCCCTTTACCTGATGGTGATACAAATATCATAAACACATTAGGGCACTCCATTAGTCTAACCTTCTCAGCTTTCATTACCTTACTGCTAGGGTAATCATCAAAATCTAATATACAAAGCCCTGAGTGCTCAATAAGGCCATTATCATTACGTTCATTAAAGGTCCCATTAAACATGATAGCCCTAAGGCTGTTCTTTAGGCTGCTGTATGCAGGATCATCCTCATCCATAGCTCTAAGAGCAGTTATCTTATCAATTAGTTCAGGATAGCCTTCCTTTATCCTATTGTAAACATCCACCACATCTTGTGTGTAGGGAGTTTCTTTAGAATTGAATAGGCTTTTAAATACAGATATGTTCATAGTTAGTTAGTTGGGCTGTAAATGTAATCATTATTTTTACATGACAAGTTTATGACGCAAAATGACGCAAATTTTAAGCACTTGTCATGGCTAATAACTATACTAGTATTGACTATTAGAGTTTTATGACGCAAATGACGCAAAATAAAATAAAAAAAATCTTTTGAAAAAATAAAATTATTCCAGCAGCTGTTAATAAGAGAATGTGACACAGCGTCATTAATTAGTAATAATTGCATCTGATCTGCTCTTTAAGTTTTTCTAATTTCTCAATGGTATATATCTCTAATATCCTTTGTTTTAGTGGCTTATAGTACTGTGGTAGTACAAATGTTTCCCTTAGGTCCCTGGTGTGAAGCATGTAAGCAGGATCTTTGTAAGCCATGTAATCCTCATGCTTTTTAATTCCATTCAAAACAGTACAGTGGCTTTGATTAAACAGTCTACCAATTTGTGATAAGGTCATACCATCTTTTTTGAGCACATTATATAGGTAATATCTTTTATAGATCATGTGCATATATCTACCCTTTTGTTTTAAGTCATATTTTTCTATAACATATTGCACCTCTTCTAGTCTACTCATGATAGTAATTTAGGGTTTACTGATTTAAACAGCTCACTTTGGCTATCTATTAATCCTACTGCATTGATATAGTCTATCTCCACCTTTGCACTGGCTATGATGGTAGATGATAGCTGAGCTATTGCTTTAGCCTTATCCACTTCACTAGCTACCTGCTCACTTGTTAGCCCCTCATCTGCTAATCTTTCTAATGCCATGAATATATGATCTCTTAGATCACTTAGTTTGTTGTTTGCCATTTGTTTTACTTTTTAATTTATTAGTTAATTTAATTAGATCCCTAACCTCTGCAGGGTATCTGTGTATACTGTTCATTATTGCCATTTCTGCCCTGGTCTTTACTTGTAAGTTACTGAGCTCACAATTCATAAAGTTCCCATCTATAAAATTGATAACACATCCTTTTGGTATCTCACCATTTGCCTGAGTCCATACGTGCCTCTGCAGGAGTTCCCAATGACTATCTTTAATTTTGATATATTGGTACAGTCTACCTGTTTTATCAGCTCTATTGTGGATGGTTCCAATGGGTTGAGTGTTAGCTGGCTTGTTACCTTTCTTATACATGGTAGGTTTCACCTTCTCATAAGTTTCTGCAGGCATCTTTACCCCTTTGTTTTTTGGGATATGCCCTGGCTTAAATTGGAAGGCCTCACCACTTCTCATCCCTGCTTTATATCTACCACTTGCTGCAGTCTTTAGGTAAATAGGATCCTTATGTATCTTATAGGCCCATGCGTAATTATACACCTGTGATATTGTTAGGCCTAATTCCTTAGCTAATAGAGCAGTGCTTTCAAATGGGTACCTTTTAATTACTTCTATCTTTACATTCATAGCTCTTCTACTTTATAGCCATTATCAATATACCACTGTGGTGTATCTGCTTGCTCATCTGTGTAGATGTAATCATGCAGCTTACCATCTTTACCTAGGAAGCACTCCCACCAAAAGCCACCTTCAGGCTCCATCCTATCATCTATCCATACTCTATATTTTTTCATACTGTTCTACTTTTAGTATTAGTTTAGGCCACATAGCCATAATCATTATTGCGTGGTCTCTATCCAGGGCCTCTAAGATCCTGACAGCTACCCTCTTTTTACCACCATCAAAATAGTTATAGGTTACTTTAAAGCGTTTCATTTCTCCTGGTCTTTAGGTTTATGATCCTGTAAGCTGAGGTAGTCTAGGTAAAGCTGTAGGTTAAAGCTCCCCCCTTTATCTCCTTCGCTCTTTTTATTTTTCCACCACTCTATTTTAGTCTGTAGGCTAAAGTTAGTAGGTACTGGTGCTGTGTTATCTATCATCTCTATCATTATTTAGTTCGTTCTGATACTCTTTGTTATCTAGGTGCCACTGCCATACATCAAATCTATCAGGATCTTCTAGTATGCTATCCTCTATAGCTGTCTTTAATTCTTTTAGCTCTTCTGAGTTAGGGGTGTAGGGATGGCATACGTTGTTACACCACTGCTCACCCTTATCTAGCCAAATGCTAACTGTGGTTTCATTAGTTTCCTCATCAAATGAGGTAAAGCTCCACTCAAAATCAAGGATAAATTCAATGTGATAGGTTTCATACCAAATGGATGCTGTGTACTTTTCTACTTGTAAGTCTTCTAGGTTCATTTTAAAGCGTTTTAAAGGTTAGTAATGTATGCAAATGTATAGACTGCCACCCAAAACAATATAAACACCATAGCAGTGCTTAAAATGTCTCTATGCTCATCAGTGAGGGGTGTAAAGTAATAGATAAGGTCGGATATTTTCTTTCTCATTTTCTTTGAATTTTGTAAACTTTGTCAGTAGCTTTGATTTCTGCAAGTATAAGCTGTGATCTTTCCATAGCTAGAGCTAATTCGCAGATACTCTCCCATTGCTTGTCAGTAAAAGCAGTGTTAGTGTTAATTTGCTGGAGTAGGTACTCAACAGCTGTCAGTTTTTGATCATTCATATTGGTTAGTTTAAATTAGTAATGGTCAAATATACGTACAAACATTTAATTGTTTACATAAATACGTTATCAATAATCATTCTAAATAAGTAATGTAAAGGAATAGCCTGAATTTATACATGAGAAGTAAGGTGATAACCTTAAATATACTTGACAAAAAGTGGGTAATATGTTAGCTATATTATACATTATGCCACCATTCTAGCTACTATGTTGGTTATAACCAACTTTACAAATCCTCGGTAGTAGTTTGCTTTTACCGTAAAATTGTGTCACAAATCTTTGTAGAATTAGGACAAAAAAATAACCCCCTGCCAAACTAACCAAAGATACAGGGGGCTATGAGTTTATTAATACAAAACCTGTTGCAAACTTACAAATTAAATTTGTGACTATCAATAAATTTTATAGATTTTCTATCTCCTGTAGTCTCTCTACCACATTTTATTGTAAGTATCCTACCACCTAATGGCTTAATGGGAGCTCCACGTTCTACATGCCATCCATGGGAGCCATCACCATACTCCTCTTTGTAAGTTCCTGTGAGCATTAAGTGTAATTGTTTTTGCTTAAGTGTGTATCCTGTTACAGGATGCTGATCTAATGTATCCCTAACATCATTTCTGCATGAATTTTCATGTATGTGGCCCATTGTAAATACATCAAAGTTCTCATAAGTTTCTAGAGCCCTGGTTAAATTGATTGCACCTTTGGTAACTATACCACCACCCCCTGATCCATGAAAGTATTTGATTTTAGTAGTAAAAGAGGTAGTATTGCCAGGGCTATAAACCTGCTTAACTACTAACCACCCACCATAGCCTCCTACTTGTATATTAGATTTTGCTTTAAAGTTCAGGATATCTACAAATCTCTGCAGGATATCAGTCTCTTGAAATTTTATTATACTTGTCTCATGGTTACCATAACCTATTAGCTTAATGATATGTGCATAGGGTAGGAACCATTCCACAGCTGTGTTCACTATAGAGTCTAAATACATAGCATTATTGTGCTCAGGTCTTATATCAGATTTATTACGTCTATTATCTCCCCTCCCTTGCATTAAGCAGAACATATCACCATTAATCATTACCGGTATATTCTCTTTAACACAATAGTCCAGGTGTCTCTTTAGCATATCTCTATCACAGTGAGGGTTATCCCAATGCAAATCACTAAGCATAGCTATCCTTACTTCACTGCCTTCTAGTGAAAGCTCGTGAACATTCTTTGAGTGTCTTATCATTAAAGTTATTTAAAGGGGTTGTATAATTTGTCTAGCAGTCTTAGGATAAAAAATAGAGCTATCCCACAGCCAAATCCTATTATAAATAATAACCAATTAGTTTTTGCCTTTTGCTTTTTTTCTGCTTTATATATGTACTTATACTTAAGCACATCCTGCTTTACAAGTTGAGTCTTATACCGGTACTCTATCCTTGTTTGCCACCTGGTCTTAGGTACATAGATATTCTTAAAAAAGATAACAGTATCCTTAGTTCTTATTACCTTTTCGTATCTAAGCGTATCATTGCGTATCACTGCAAAGCTGTCTATTGATATTATTCTGATGGTATCACTATCCTGCACTACCTCTAATCCAAATTTAACAGCTTTTTTGTAGTGGTACTGTGCTTTTTTAGCATCTGAGCAGGAGCCTAATAGGCATAGTGCTATAATTGGTAGGATATATCTCATAAATTTTCTAGCATTTGTATCATCCTAGGGCAGGGATAGATATCACTCTTATCATGCCTCACTGAATTGTGTGTAAATATACCTGGTTCACCTCTTAGTGCCCTCTTATCTATATCAAAGATGGTAGCAAAGTAATCTTTAGGGATGTTATACTGATCACAAAGGTAGATTAGAAGCTGCCGGGTAGACTCTATTTGTGCATCTGTGTACATTTGCCAATAGATGTGCCCTTTGTATGGTTTGTCTAAGATAGTTAGCTGAGTGTAATCTACTTTGCCACCTACATAGTTATAGTAGTAACCGTTCTTTTTAGTTAATGGTCCATAGTTACAGATCTCTATGCCTATAGACATTTTATCCAGGCTCTTGTAAGTTACTCCTGCTTCACTAAACACCTCTTGCTTAAGCCCCAGGTGATAAGCCCAATTTTTAGAGCTGAAGCATTGCACTATTGTGCCCTTGGAACCAATGATAAAAGCAACTGCTACCCTTCCTACTTGCTGATTAAAAAAGTTAGCTACAGATACTGCATCTGGTCCACCTGCTGTATGATGCAAATAGATTTGTTTTTTGTCTGTAAGCTCATCTACGTACTGATCTTTAGATAGTCTCTGTTGTACTATCTTGCTTATATCTAACTCCATCTATATCTTGTTTAATTTCTTTTGAACGCTGTAATAAATTCTTAAATGCTGACCATATATCTATGCCTTTTACAGCTTTGTAATTTTCTGAGATAGAGATAACCTCTATACTACAAAGCACTAGTGATAGTATTTTGGTTAACATTAAAGGCACTGAAAAAAACTTTAAAATAATATCATTAAGAATAAAATAATCTATAAGATAGAAACCAATAACGGCCACCTCATAAAGCATTAATTTAGATATTATAGCAGATAACTTCCTAGATGTAATTTTAATCTTTAATTTTTTAGCTTTCCATATCCCTGTTAATGTATCCACCACAATAGCAAAACCAATTAAAAATAATATCCCTGATATAGGTAAAAAGAAAGCTCCTATCACTGTTAATAATTGTATTATATATTGTTTTATTGAGGCTAATAAGATTGCTAACTGTAGTCTCATAGTATTAGGATGGCGTTGTTATACCCATTTTCTCTAAAGTTACCACATAAGCCAGTGCATACATTGTTATATTGATTAATGCAGCTGCAGTTATTAAACATAGGCCGTAAATCAGTATCTAAATTAGTGGTAGAAATAAAGATAGGGAAGAGTGCTCTGTTAGTTAGTAGCCATCTGATTAATCTTTGCTCAAAGAAGCTAGCCTTCTGTGCATAATGCTCCATACCAAAGGCCACCTCATTACGTGATACACTAGCAGAGTAATCACCTGACTGTGTTTGTAGTCCTTTGTTCTTAAGTTGGTAGGTCAATCCGAATACAGCATCCTCAGCACTTCTCCATGCTATTACAGGCTGTATAAATTCTACTAGATCTACCTCATCAGGTGTAAGCGTCTGAGCATTGTAAGCTGTAAGCATGTGGTTATAGAAAGTAGTACCTAGTATAGGCTGTACTCTTAGTGCTGCCTGAGTAGCTATGTATGGTGTTACATCTGTTACATCCACATTTGCAGTGATGGGTGTATTAACTTTTAAATAAGTTTCTGTTATGAAATATAGCATTATACAGTTGGTGTTATTGGGGTTACTACTACGGCAGCTGCTGCACTCTGAGTCATATCACCACCTTCTATAGGAGGAAGGGAAGCCAAAGCTCTTACCTCATTAATAGTCATAGTCTCTAATACTTTAGTAGCTACCAATGGGCTAAGGCTGTTAAGAGCGTCATTAGTTTTAGATGTATCACCCTCAAGCTCTACTATATTCTCATTAATTATCTGAAAGTTATTAATAGTGAAATCTGCAGGTATCTTAGCTATAGTTAATAGCTCCTGAAAGATATGCTGTATACATGATCTAAGCTCCATTACTACATTCTTTTCAAATATAACATACGCCTGCTTAATATCTGCACCACCACCTAAGCTACCTGTAGTTCTAATTCCCATTAAAATTGGGTCAATAGTATGAGCAAAACAAATCTGCTCTGTGTTAAGCTGTGAGGCCTCCTGGAATAACTTATCATTATTGTTGTTTGGTAATGCCTCAATCTTTGGCAGTTGGTCTTGACTATTAGCAAAAAATGCGACAGCTTTCCCACTATTGGACGCTCCTTTTAGCCGCTCAAGCGTCTCTTTTATCATATGTTTCTCTTCCTCAGACTGTGGTTTTTTTGGAAACATCATAGCAAAGCTAGGGAAAATACTATTTTGGATATTGGATTTAGCAAAAAACGAAAGTTCGCCTGAGAGAAACGCAAAATTTAGTGCCGAAGTGTACTGGGCCAAAGAATAGTAATCCTGCCCTAGTGATTTAATCTCATAGCAATATAATTGCTCATAGTCAGAGCATGCAATATGATAAGGCTTGATTTCTCTAATATCAATGTTAGTACTCCAGTCATCACAGATATAGTACATATCTTTATACCTTGAAATCCTTACTTTCTCAGGTGATACATTATCTATCTTAACAAGTTTCTTATCATTATCAAAAAACAGCTTAAAGTAAATTCTATTGTGCACAATTAACTGCCTGGTTACTGCCTTAACTGTTTGTCTTATTTTAATTTTCCTTTCAAACATGTAAAGGTTAAGTTTCTCAGGGGTAGTTAGCTTATCAGTTTCTAAAGCAAAGCCACCACCAATAACTGCATTTGTTTTAAAGTCTACTATGGCACCATGTAAGGGGCTAGCAAAATACATTTGATTAAGCATTTCAGGGTACAGGTTATCTGCACCAAATCTCACCCACATATTGGTAGAGTACCTACCATTTACATAAGGGAGTGTTAAGTTACCTTTACCTACAGGTAGGAAGGGGGTGCTAAAAGATTGATAACCTTCCAATACTTCTACTGTCTTAGTTTCTTTCTTAAATAAATTGTTATACCATGCCATAGTTAATCGTATATTGAGGTGCCTACTGGCCCACTTACCACCATCCTACCCTCTTCTATCACCACTCCTGTGGATTGTGCAATAGTTAAAGGTAGTACATAGGGTACTGAGCTTTGATAAATTTGATATATAAACTGCCCTTGTAATAAAGTAATATCTACAGGCTCATTTAACACGAAAAGATTGTATCTTTCAGGATATAAGCTAATATCTGCAGTAGTAAATAGCTGAGTAACTGATAGAGTATTCATTTCATTAGTGAAAGCAAATAGATAATGAGGGGTGGGTACAGTAGTAACCTCTGTTAAGGTTAGCACTACCTGGTTAATAGTTCCCTGTTCAATGTATATCATACCTATATTATATGATGTTAGTCAAATGTTTAGAAATAAAAAAAGCCCCACAATATGCAGGGCTAATTTTGATAGTGTTAAGTCTATTAAGATACTCCGATAGCAGCTAAAGCACCTGCAGTCATTTGTACCTCATAAGCTAAGTACTCATTTTCACCTAACAAAGTAACGGCATATTTAGAACCATCTGCACGAGCAGTACCTGATCCTTCAGCTACACCTGTAACTTGTAGGTATGGGAAGTACCAATAAAGACCATTAGCATCCAAAACAATTGCAGTAAGATACTGCTGTCCTGATCCTAAAATTTTGATAGATCTAGACTTATCAGCTTCTCTACGTTGAAACATCAAAGAGATAGTAGAAGTAACAAAAGATGAACCATTGATTAAGTCAATAGCAGCCTCTTCTGTAAAGCTAGATGTATTTCTACGGATGTAATAGTTCTCAAATAAAGTAGGAGTAGCTAAAGTGATAGCTGTGATAGCCCATCCTGCACCTGCAGAAGGATCAGCTGGTGTGATAGATGCGATCTCATCCTGTTGGTTAATCCATATACCATAGATACCCCCACTGTTGTTATCGCAACTTTTTAAAATAGCCTCGAGGGCTTGACATGTTGTTGGCATGATTTATATGTTTTATATAAAGGGGGTTACCCCCCTCTATGAATTAATAATTAAGATCCGTAAACTATATCAGTTGGATTAACATAGTTAAAACCTACCTTCATATTTGCACGAGTTCTTAAGTAAGGCTCTGCAACAGTATCAGATAAGTTAACAGCACGTAGATCAGATGGATCAGACTCAGCATCAAACAAATAGATAAGATTATCTTTCAATGTGATAACCAAATGGTCATTACTCATACCTGGGCAAAGTACAATTTTAATACCTAAGTAAGTCAAAGATAGATCCTGAGTGATATAAGCATTAGTGTTACCTGAAGCTACACCTAAACGGTAGATATTAACCAATTGAGTTGGTAAGTAGATACGTAGATCAGCAGTACGTGATGCAATGTTAGCTGGTACTAAAGCAAAAGCAGCCTCTAAGTCAGTTAATAACTGAGCAAAAGTAGGGGATGATGTCATATGGTAAGGGATAACATCAACATCTGCTGCAAGTTGCACTTCATAACCATCACATAAGTTCAATGGGTTAGATATTAAAGTAGTATCACCTTGCCATCTTAATGACTCAATAGATCCATTGATAGAGTTAGCCATCTCAGACCAGTAGAAGTTCATAAAGTTAGCTACAGTGAAATCACCATTAGAACCTTGAGCCATTTGTAAAGATACAAAAGACTGCTCTAATTCAAACTGACAAATCTGAGCCATTGCAGATAGAGCACATACACTCATAATCTTTGCAGATAAAGTATCTGTAGGTGCAGTGAAAGAACAGTTAGAAGCCTGTAGGATGTCTCCAAAAGTGACAGCTCCTAGAGCTACTTCAAATTTTACCGATGGCAAAGTACGAAAGTTATCTACGATATCAGATGATCCTAAATAAGCCTGTGCATAGAATGCCTCAGCATTAGGTGTTAATTGGGCGTTAGGCCCATTGTTTAAATCAAATCTTAGTTTTCTCATTGTTTTGTTTTTTTTATTGATTGTTAAATTTAATAAAGTTACTTAGTCTTTGTTGTACGCTTAAAGCTACAGCCTCTTCCATTACTGCCTCTTCTGCAGTCTCTGCTACAAGTGCCTCTTCTAATTGATTTTTTAAATCAGCTATCATAGCCACAAGCATATCTACTTGTTCTGTTACTAATGGCGTTACTATTGCTAGTATTGCCTCAGCATCTAAAGCAGGATCTACAGCCATAGTTTCTTCCTCTGTTACTACTTCCTCTTCTACTACTGTATCTGCTAGTGTGGCCTCAACCACTTCTGCATCACGTATCTCTGTAATCTCTCCGTCTACTACGACATAGATTTTACCTTCAATCGTGTGTTCTCCGTCGGGTAATTTGTTCATATTTATTTTGGTTTTTAATTGTGTTTCTGCTTTTAATTTCATACCTAGATATCCCTCAATGCTGAAGCCTACCTGGTCATTATCTACTAGATGGTTATAGTACTCCACATCAGTTACCTGAGCTGTTACCATTAGTGTACCTGTAGGTACTTCTATACCAAAGCTAGAGTATGCCTTATCTTTTGTAGGATTTTCTACTATCCATGCCTCAAGTATGTAAGCTGGTACAGTCTCAGTAGTATCATGCTCTAAATTAAACAGATCCTTATTAGACATATCACGCATAAACTTAGAGTGAATTTTCTCTATCTCTTCAACTGAAAAACTAACATAGTACTCTTTACCATCCTCATCATCCTTCCTATAGATTTCCATAGGGATAAGAGCAGGTGCTACAATACGATATTTTACAGCATCCTTAAACACCATAGGCTTAACCTGGCTATTGAAAGCCATACCCATTACTTTGATAGCAGGAGTGGATGTAAAAGCAATTTGTTCAATGCCTAAGTCCTCCCCATTTTCAGAGTATTCAGGGTCTATAGTAATTTTGTAAATAGGTAAATTATCTTTTGCCATACCTATATTATAATTATTCATATATTTGTAAAAAAATTAACTATGGTAACTATTTTAGGAAGGGAGATCCCCAACAAAATTGAAGAGCTGACTATTGAGCAGTTCGAAGCAATTACAGATATTAACAATAATAAAGAGATAGATCCTGTGGATAGGCATCTGCAAATCTTTGAGTATCTAGGAATACCTGAGAAGGAATTTTTTGACTTTGACATCTCTGATTTTATTGATATTGTTAAAGAGTTTAATACAGCACCTGAGCTTACAAATCATATGGAGCCTGTAGGTACATTAGAGCTAGATGGCTTTACATATACAGCAGAGCTTAAACTAACAGTACGTGAAACTAAGCTAATAGAAAAGATTGCTATCCATAAGCAGAAGGGGTACATCTCAGATATGATGGCTGTAATGTTTAAAGCAGATCACCTTACTATTTCAGAGCACTATGCAGAAGCACATCTTAAGTTAAAGTCTAAGCACATAAGAAAACTGAAAGCAGAGATATGCATCCCTTACATTATGTTTGTTGCTAACAAAATAAAAAAACAAGTAGAGAATGCACCTACAGAAACAATAGAAAATGTACCTACCGAAGCAGTGGAGTGAGATAACTGTAGAGCAGTTTCTAGAGATATCTGAGATAGATAAAGCGCAAGGAGCTTACTACTATAATACTGAGATATTATCTATTATTTGTGATGAGTCTACTGAGGTAATAGATGAGCTTGATGTTGATGAGATGTTTAATATAGTTAAGCAGTGTAAATGGGCACTCTCACAGCCATCTAATAATTATAAATCAGAGCTTCTAGGTATGAAGGTAAAGCCCTTTAATAAGCTGTGCCTCTATGAGTACATAGACCTGGACTATTATTTTACTAATAACTACATCACTAATCTAGCTAATATCTGTGGGGTGCTGTACAGGCAAAGTACAATTAATGAGTGGGGTGAAGAGATAATAGAACCGTATGAGTATGATTGTACTATCAGAGCTGATAAGTTCTTAGATGTACCCATCACAGATGTGTATGGTATCATTAGTGATTTTTTAAAGTTTAGAGATAATTTTCTAAAGACCTACCAAAACTTATTTCAAGGTGAGGAGTTACCTGAGCTAACAGCAGAAGAGAAATCACAGCTCACACCTGATGAGTTGAAAGAGGAGGAGGATACTAAGAAAGATAGTAAGTGGAGTTGGGAGCGTATGATCTACGGCCTATGCAATAATGATCTTACTAAGTCTGATAAGATAGGAGCTCTACCCCTTACCTATGTATTCAATATGATGGGTATGAAAAAAGAGCTAGACATCTAAGGGGTAACCAGGTGTAAATCCTGCAGGTGGATCTAGTGCCTCAAATGTGTATACTAGTTTTTGATTTCTTTCTAGCACTTCTACAGCTTCTACTAAAGGATATCTCTTAGTAAGCCATTCAGTATATTGTGAGTATATTTCAGCAGTAATACCTGCACTAGCTAGCTCAGCTGTGAATTGTGCTACATAATCTCTAGGGGTAATTACACCACCATTCCATAAGAAAGCTCCATTGTTGAGAAATATAAAATAATACATGGCTACTATTTGTATCTCTAATTTCTCAAAGCCTGTAATCTTAGCATTGATACGTATACTTTCTACTAGGGTGCCTTCACCATCTACTATATCATTCCTTAATATCCTTTTCAATATAGTAGCCATCCTCCTACGTGTAGGATATAGCACATTAAATTCTCCAGTGTTTGCGTATATACCCATTATTATAAATTTTCTACTAGCACCCCATAGCTTGAAGTTACTGCTGTTAGTGTATTATTCTGAATTGTAAAGTGTAAGTACTGCTGGGTAGTAAAGTCTTTAGATACTATATCAAAGGCTGCTGAGCTACCATAATCAGCATTAAGATTACCTGCCATTTGTATTGCTTTTATACTTCCTGATACGCCTCCTATTACAGGCATAGTCCTATAGATGGATACCATACCTAAACTACCTATAGCATTAGTGGCTAATTGAGTGGCAGCAGTTAATTGAGCATTAGTAGGGTTAGGGAATGTACTCATCCTTATCCTGGTCCTAGGAGAAGCTGCACCTAATGTAGTTACCCTAGCAATGAATGAACAGCGTAGCATTGAATAAACTATTGAGGTAGGTATGGCTACTGATATTACATTGATTTCATTAGTTGTATTTGTTATTGTTGTTACTCCTGCAATAGACTGTAGTACAGTCTTATTCTGCTTAGCATTTAATTCTGTTTGTAAATCAGTCTGAGCTGATAGCGTTCCTGTGATAGCTCCCCATGTAGCAGCACCACCACTAGCAGCGTTTATTATTTGAGTACCGGTAATAGCTGTATTAGTAGGCACACCTCCTATAATGGAAGTACACTCTATTAAATCTGTTGCCTGTAAGTCTCCTGTGTGAGCAGGTAAAGAGGGCCTCCAATCACCCCACCATCCATTAGCCATACCTATATTATATTATCAAAGTGAAATGTTTAAATCGGCACAGCACAATCAGTCCAATCATTAACTGTTAAGGTGATACCCATCTGATACCCTGCAGCGTAATCTAGTAGATCATTGTTGAGGGGTGAGAATGTAGGCACTCCTACCACATCAAAGCTGAAGTCATTACTATCATTAAAGTAGATATTCAAATCACTAAGGATCTGTTGCGTATCACTTAGTATAGTGATGATGTTAGCTCTATCTTTTTGGATGATATCATAGCAGTATATATCAAAGGTAAATTCTGTAGTGTTCTCAGTTGGCATCACTCCACTAGGTACAATATACACTAGCGGATACTTCTCATTTTGAGTAGCAAAGTTATAGAGCTGTTCTTTGAAGTCACATCCTACTTTAAACACTTGCTTATGTGCTGTATAGAATGCAATGATATGATCTGTTATTGCTTGTAGACTGTTCATAGTTCTGCTGATTTATTTATACGGTTTATTTTCTGTTGTGTGGATGTTACTTGAGTCTCTGATACTATAGCTGTTACAGTCATAGATGATTCACTAGAGCTACCTCCTGCACTCATGGTTCCACCTGTGTTAGCACTACCAAATAGTTGGGCTGCCTGTGGTAAAGCTGTGGCTGCAGAAGTGGCTCCTGTATTACCACCGCCTCCTCCTCCTCCTCCTGAGCTAGGGGTTGCACCTGGTGATGATAGTATCTGTTTAGCCTTAGCTACGTTGGTAGCAATCTGAATAATTCCTGTAGCAAATTGAGCAATACCTGCTGCACCTGCTGATACAGCATTCAATGGATTAGCTTGTGAGTTAGCTACCAAAGCACTAATGGCCTTAGCAGTGTCAATACCTATTTGAACTAGAGCAGATGCCTTATTGAATTTAGCTAACTTTGCCTGGTCTTTAATAAGCATCCCACCAATATCAGTAATACCCTTAGCTATATCTCCTGCTAATGCTATCCTAGCATCTCTTTCTTTTTGGTCATCCTCTATCTGTTTTAATTGTGCCTTTGTATTAATATCTGCTAGAGCTTTTTTGTGGTTAGTCTCTAGTATCTCTAAAGCCTTATGATTACCCATAGCCATCTCTTGTTCTTTAAGATACTTAGCATCAAGCTCTGCTATTTTCTTCTCTTCTTCTGTAGTGGTAAGTTCAGTAAGCAAATCACTTGCAGCCTTTACCTTATCTTTCATCCTAGCAGTTTCTTCTTGTATCTGCATAGTGTTGTAAATATCTAGCTTTTCTTTTAGCTGTTCTGCTGTTAGTCTAGTATCTGCTACGGCTGCATCTCTTAGTTTTTTATACTTCTCATTTTGTATTACTAAATCTTTTTCAGCACCTTCTGCCATAGCCTCTAATCTAAGCTGAGCTAGTTCATTTTCTACTGCTATTGTAATCTTTCTAGCAGCCTCTCTTTTTGCTTCTAATTGTTTAGCCTCCTCTGCATCTGCTTGTTCAGTTAAAGTTATTTTGTCTTTTGCTTTTAATTTAGCATCTGATGCTATATCTTCTCTTTGTCTTTTGAATTTTTCAATTGTTATCGCCTCCTCTTTAGCTAGTCCCTCCTGCATTATAGATAGCTCACCATCTTTTATTTTTCTAGCAGCACTTAATGCATTAGCAGCTTCAGTTTTAGCCAATGAGACAGCATCTTTCTTTTTAGTATCACTCTTCTTTTTAGAGTCTTCTGCTGCCTCTTTCTCAGCATTTTTTTTATCATTTATAACCTCCTGCTCAAAGACAGCTAAATCATTAATAGCATCTAGTTTCGCTTTATTAGCTTGAGCATTTAAGTCAGAATTACTTTTTAATGAAGCCGCCATCTCTTTCTCAAAGGCTTTCCACGCACCATAGTCTCCTGTTTCCTGAGCACTTGCTCTTAACTCTGCTACTGTTAATTTGTTTTTTGCTAGTAGTTGTAAGTGAATTGCGTAGGTTTCAGATTCTATACTTCTTTGATAAGCAATAGCTGCCTTTAATCTTGTTCTTTCTAAATCTGTAGTATCTTTACCCTGTGCCTTCATTAGCTTAATCTGCCTACCAAGTGCATCATCTGATGCATCATAGATTTTCTTTTTACGTTCAAATGCCCTTTGCTGTGATTCTTGCTCTTGTTTAATTTGAGCTAATACAGCCTCTGAGTTTTTCTTAGCTTGTTCTGCTCTCTCATCCTCAGCAAATGATGTAAGCCCTAGAGCATCTCCTAGCCATTTTAAAGCATCTATAATAGCATTAATGGGAATCATTATATAATCTAGTATCGTACCTAGCACCCCTATCTTATCTAGGAAATAACCTACCGCAGCCACAATAGCTATGATAGTTACTACTAATAAAAATATCGGATTCATTAATATAGTCATCCCTAGCTTTACAAATGCACCACCTAGTGTACCTAGCATAGTAACAAATTGTCCCATTCCTCCTAGTAGCTCTTTAGGGTTTAGCTTACTCATAGTAATAGCCAAGCTCTTAGACTTAGTGGCTGCCTCTTCAAAGTCTAGGCTCATTAAGCTATCCTTAATACCACCTATACCATTACTCACCTGCTCAAATTTAGAGCCTGTAGCAAAAACATTTACTGCCTCATTAGCATCTGCTATCTTGTCTTTAAGTACACCTGCTTCCTGTGACAGTCTAGCAATATCTGCAGGGTCAGTAGCGTTAGCAATCTCACCTTTGAGTGCTCTTAGTTCTGCTTTTATTTCTCCTAAGCCTGAGACTTTTATGGGTATTTCTACTTCGTTCATTATATGTAGTATTTAACTTCTATTGTTGTATCTGTTAAGTATCCATCTGCAAAGCCTACCCCTATTTGTGAGGTGGTTACTGAGATAGTATTTGAGCTCACTGTGTAGGTAGCAGAGACCACTCCATCATAAGCTACGTTGTTAATTATTATAGTAGGCACATTAGTGCTAGAGATAGATAAAGGCTCATAGTTATCTAAGTATCCCTCATATGTACCTACCCCTGTTCTGGTCCAGGTAACACCTCCTAAGCTATTATTTTTAACTTGTGATATAGGATCTGTTATTCCTGCCTGTGTTAAGTTAGCAATATATATTTGAGGCACTGTGCCTACAGCTACACCATTAACACTATTAACCACTAGGTTATCACCTGCTAGAGTAGTCTCACTGATGATACGATCATCTCCTACTACCACTGATCTAGTTCCTCCTACTATCACGTTACCTCTACCCTCTACTGTAGCTGTTGCCTGATTAGAGAATACATTAGTGGTAGTCATCCTAGTAGTATTGATATTACTCATTGCTAACATTTGTATAGGGCCTATCCCTGCAGGAGGGTTGGGTATGTTAGGGCCACTAGGTCCCATGAAGGGGGTGAAGTTAATCTCACTATCTATACTGATGAGCTCCACCTTTGTGAGCTGATGAGCATTGGCATCATAGTCAATTATCTTATTGATATTCCACCATGAGTTATCTATCCTAATCTTATCATTTAAGTTCATAGCCTGGATGTCAGGCTCCTTAAGATTAAACATAGCAGTCAACATCTTACCATTGTTAATCTGGCCCATTGTACGCCTCCAGTATCTGTTGTACAGATTGTTGCTAGTCAAGCTACTAGGTTGGTAGTAGTAGTAATCACAGATAGAAAAGTTAATATCAAAGGTAGGAGTGAGTGGATCATCAAAGTGGCCTACCAAAGGATAGCTAGTAAGGTTATTTTGGCCTACAGTTCCGTAATCTAATATAGAGAATTGCCCACAGGTAGCTAGTGGCTGTCCTACTGTAGTCTTATCATATAGGATACGTATATTGGTCTCAGGTGCTGCACCTGCTATCATAGGTACAAAGGCACCAAACAAAGTTTTGATAACAGGAGTGGGGCTAAACAATACAGCTTTAGTAGTAATATCCTTTACATACTCATTATCAAAGATTACCTCAGCTTGGCCATAGATGTTATTAGTAGCGTTTGTGTAAGTGGTGTTAGGGTTGTCCTTATCTGCAGCGTATGTTAGTATTATTTTCTTAGAGGTAAGCTCAGGGAGAAAAGATAAGTTTTGCTCTTGGTCCTTAGCTAGCTTATCAGTCCAATCTACCTCAGCACCACTATCGTAAAAGTCATCCCTATTATTTAGCAGTAACCTATTAGGTTGGTCAGGATCTACTTGAGCATAGATATTATACATGTTAAAGATACCCTTAATAAAGTCACTCTGCTTTATCTTTTTAGGCACGTAATCATTTACATCTATCGTACCACCTATTGCATATACTGTACTACTAGGTACTATGCTAAGTTGTATAGATGATATTACTACTTGTAGTCTTAATGTATTAGCTGCAGGGAAAGCTCCTGTTACTGATCCTAGCCTCCACTTCCTTAAATTGTTAGTTGGATTACTACCAGTAGTCTGTAAATTTTGCTGTAGTACACTAATACCTAAAGTACCTAATGAGCCGTTGTTAAGTAAAGGGTAGGTAAGTGGTATCGTACACTGTATAGTTTGTGTTAAGATATTGGTAGTACTAAGCCCAGGTACAGTTAAAGGAGATTGTACAGCATTCTGTGCAAAGTTAAAGCCAGCAGGTGGTGATGGGTTTGTGTATAGGTTAATAGGTATCAAAGCCAAAGCACCTGCACTAACTGCTAGATAAGGTTTGTAAAAGATAGCAGCTGCTGCATTATTATATGAGCCATAACAAGTACCAACATTGCTATTAACTATATTAATCTGATAGGTCATAGTAACACTGTAATCATAGCTCTGAGCATTTGCTGAGCTTATAATAAATGGTGTAGTGTATACTCCTGTTACAGGGTTAAAGATATTCTGTGGATCCTCTAGCTCAGTCCATCCTGTTATGTTTACTTTACTTGCAGGAGTTACGTAACTTCCTGATCCTATATCTGTAACTCCCTGACTAGCAAGAGTGCTAGGGATAGTTAAGGATGCTGTTCTTTCTGCTTTGACTAGGTAATCGTTATAATCAAAGTTATCTACCCCTCCATTGTAAGGTATTAGCAGCTGCTGAAATCTATCGTATGACATAGTAGGCCAGCTGTAGGTAAAGCCAGCGTCATTGAATATCCTATCAAAGTAACTCTTAGCAAAGATGGCAGGCTTAAAGTCTTGGGTGCTGTAAAGGTATGCAGTGTTAGCAGGTAAAAAATACTTAAAACCATTAACCACAGTATTAGAAAATCTAGCTACCACATTAAAGGCATCGTATGGATGGTTGTAATCTGCGAAGTCTATATCAGTTAGTTCCTTGTTAGTGATGGCTGTAAAGAAATCTGCTTTACTATCTTTAATTAAAACTTCATAGGTTACCTGCTCTTCATAACCATCTGTTACCTGAGTCTTTACTACCCCGGTTAACTGCATAGTGCAGTCCTCCATTATTGGTATGCCATCTTGAATAACTGCACAGGTAGTAATAGCATTTATGTTAAAGGTGCCCTCCACTATATTCACATCGTAGTAGTGGTTAAGCAGGTTGTTATTATTCTTACTACCAGTGAGCGTGATGGTCTTAGAGAAGTTACCCTTCCTTTGGCTCACATCTCTGATATCTCCTACCTGAAAATTCAAAGGGAAGGCAGTGCCCTCTTTAACATCTAGGAAGCCTGTGCTTAGTTGTATCTTAACCATTTACGATATTGTTATTAGCTAGCTTAATAGTTACGTTCTGCTTAATTAAATTCTTACTCCTATTATTATATACCTGGTAGTCACTAGTAACAATGTTACAGCTGATGTACTCCTCACTCTCAGGCACATCACAATCATTTGCATAAGAGCTTAGCTTTACATAGGTGAATGGTGAGCTGATGAGCTCAGTGAAGTAGTTAGCCATATCCATAGTCATGAAGTTGGTAGCTAGATCTAGGGTAGTGTCAGTGCTTATATAGGTGTTAGTCATACCTCTATCAGTTAGCTCATAGTCCCATTGGCTACTACCATTGATATATCCTCTTACATCCTGATTAAACTGCTCTCGTGTTACGTTACCTTTCTCATAGCTGTTAAGACTAAAGGCAAAGCTGTTCCATGATCCCATACGATCTAAGAACAAGATGCTGTACTCAGTGGTGCGTATCCTTCTATCTAGGCTTACAATATACTTGCCTGAGCTTACTACCCCATTACGTTCATAGTGAAATGCATAGAACTCAGTAGTAGGCTCTATCAAGTTACCTGATCCTGATACAAGGGTAAGAGCTCCAAAGTTGTTAGGCCCTACTGATACACCACTCACATGATCTACAGCTGTTACGTTCTTTTCAAAGACATTACCACCATCATTCTCAAAGACCATGGTATCAGGTGCCGTTGGTGAGCCATTAGCTATTGCATTCACCCACATATCCTGAGATAGGGTAGCGTACATATTTAGATTACTTGCAGGATAGTTGGTAAGAAACTTATCAAAGAATCCATTAAGCATGTAATCCTGGTAGTTGTAGCTAGGCCACTCACTCCATCTGATAGCACCATTGAATACATACTTACCAAGCTGTTGGGCTAGGTTTCTGTTGACTGTCTTTCTACCATCTGCATAGGTGATGGCACCACCTGTACCTGTATTGGTTACTAAAGACCATAAGCTGTTTACTACTATGTAAGCAGGGTTAGCTACTAAGACAGTGAAGAGCCCTTCTAGGTTTGGGTTGGCTGTAGGACCAGGTAGTGCTTGAGTGATGTTAATCTGATCACCTACTAAAAATATGTTAGCTACGTTTATTTGTACCCTTCCTGCATAGGGAGCTGTTAAGTATTGAGTAAGTGGTGCTATGTAAGTAGTGGTAGTCAAGTACTCCTCCCCTATCTTTACATCATACTTGTAGTGGGATCCAGGTGCGTTATATACTGAAGTGTTATTTAAGTTTAGGTCATAGCTTACCTTAGCCTGTAAGAGCTTCGATAGATCTATCTCACCAAAGCCAGTGGCATAAGTTGGCAGCACCCTGTACTCAGCTATCTTATTTAGGGTACCACTCTGATAGATATCATAGATAAATTTGAAGCCCTGCAGGTTTACATTAGATGAGCTGTAGATGTACTTAACAGGGTTGTATGCAGGAACTATTACTTGTGGGGTTGCTTGTGCTACTAATGCCATTACTTCTCTTTACCTATATTAGCGTCATTACTATTATTGTTTTTAAAGCCACCCATTGCTATTAGGTAGGCATGATCTAACATGGCTAAATGTTGCTGCACCCTCATGGGGTTGTTGAATACTATCCTAACATTCTTGCCGGTCTTATGGTGGATGTATGCCTGCACCACTTGTATCTTATGTAGCGTATCAGAATGCATAGTAGCTATCATCAGTGTAATACTCCTGCCTTATGTGAGTAGTGGCATATCTTATTGCATCCATTGCATCATCAAATAATTTGACTGGCTCATCTGTTATGAAGTCCCCTATCTTCTTCCACTTGTAGTTCTCATACTCTCTCTTAATGGCCTTATCATCCTGGCATATAACTCCAAAGGTCTTAAGGTTATCTATCCCTTTCTTAACCACCTTGTTTGCATTCTGAACATCATACCCTGCTATGTTCATCTCTTGTATGATTTCTGGACGTGAGTAATCTGCTAAGATGGTTACAGTCTGTTCTATGTTTAGGGTGGCTAACTTCTCTATGAGCATGGTAGTGGTTAGGTAGCTCTCATAGATGACAGGCTCAATGTAGATATCATTATCACAGTAGTATACCCTCATCAGAGCTGTTGGGTGGTTGTAACCAAAGTCTAAGCCATACACGTACTTAACAAATCTAGCAGGCCTATGAGCTACAAAGGACCAGTTGCTGTAGATGTTACTCTTGCTTGTTGCCTTCTCACCTAAGGCATATATCTGATACAGTGCCTCATCTGTTCTAGCTAGATCCTCTATCTGTGCCTTAATGCTCTCAGGTAGGAAGGGGTTATCTTTGTAGGTAGACTTAATCAGGGTGCTCTCCTCAGCAGGGAGCTCATACAGCCACGATACACTATCAGATGGGTTGTAGTCAAAGATGAGCTTGTCTTCTGTTCTCATGTTAAGCTGAGTGAAGTCATCAAAGTACAGCTCATTAGCTTCATTACACCAAGCTATATCCCTCTTTCTACCCCTTATCTTTTGCTCATCATCTACTGAGAAAAACTCCACCATAGATCCATTGCCAAAGGTGTAGATGTGCTCACTCTTATTGTGGCTCTCCTGCTTGTACAGCCCTATATCTTTTAGTATCTCTATGAAGTCCCTAAGCACTGTAGCACGTAGGGCAGGGAAGGTCTTGCGTATCACTGACACCACTTTATTGTTATTCTGCAGGCAGTAGATGATCATGAGCTGGCAGAGGCTGTAGGTCTTAGAGCTTCTACTACCACCCTCATTAATGATAAAGCGCTTATCTCCTAAGATGGCCTCATAGTTCTTTTCAAAGATGGCAGTCGCTTTTATATCCATAGCAAAGCTAGTACCTAGTTAGATACTATATAGTTATTATTATTATTATACTACTTAACTATAGTAACAGTTATAGCAGATATCTTCTCATCACCACTGGTAACATCTGTGTGCTCCTTCAGTGCATTTATTCTTTGGGTGATGGATGCATTATATTGTCCTACCATTCCACCCTCTATCTGATCCATTCTAATTGCTTCCTCTATGCGCGAGCAGATTGTCGCATACTCAGAATATCGCCCATCAGTATTAGCAAAGTAATCTTGAACACTACACTCTTTATCAGCAGCATAAGTCCTAAATCCTACCTGGGTTAAAGGTCTCTCTAATGGGATAGCTGTAGCCTCACCTGTTTTAGTAGATAAGCTGTAAGAGTATCTAGGTGTAGACTTACACCAGGATCTATATCCCTCAAATAACTCCCACATTTTTTCAGGGGTTTCTATGTGCTTAGGTCTCACTTCTCTTCGTTCTCTACCCCTTTATACTTTACCTTAGGAGTGCTCTCTTCAAATAGATAGCCTAATCCTTTAGAGGTGTAATACTTGTGCTCTTTAGCAGTCTCTTCTGTTACTGTAAAGCTGGTCTCATAATTGCCATTATACATAACAATATACTTACCTAGGTGTTCATTCTTTGTCTTCATATTGTAATAAAATTAAAAAAGTGTAATATAATGCTATCCAAATTCCTGCTGCCCTACTAGCCCATACCCAATCAAGTGTGAACAAAGCAAGTCCACAGCTCAGAGCTGTAAGTAATGACAAGGTACTAATAAACTGACTCGGTTTCATACCTATATTGTAATTTGTTTAAGTTTTGTTTCAATTCTTTTATCAGGTAGTAAGCTGAGGTGTGGGTTATACCAAAATAGGTAGCCAGTGCTCTGCTTGTGATGTACCCTTTATCAATATATGCCTCAAATACTATCCTTTGCACCTGATCTACTATCTCTGATCTATATATCTCTATCAATCCCTTGTTAAAAGAGTAGGTTCTGTCCTCCCTTATCTTATCTGCTAGCTCATCATCCTCTATTCTATCAGGGGAGTTATCTATTATAGCTGTTACCTTATCATCCCGATGGCTTTTAGATGTGGACCATAGCACCTGATACTTGATAGTGTTCAGAAGGTATGCTTTTATCTTATCCTCATCATTAGTAGTATCATTTATGGTAAGCACATGCATGTAACTGTTATTAATGACTGTGTCAGCGTCTATGTAGCTCCCCATCTTAGATAGAAAGTAGGCAGTGTATGCCCTTACTTCAGGGTAAGCCCTACTAATGTAGTTGTCTAAGGCTTTTTTCATACCATATCATAAAATCTTTGTACCATATCCTCCTCCTAACAGATGCACAGAAGCACTCTCTAGGTTGCACCCCATCATACTTATTTCTAATCTTTAATAAAGCCACACAGCTGTGTTTAGAGTACCTGATGTTCTCAGGTAACAGCTCTATTTCAGCTATAAGATCTATCTCAGTTTCTGTAAACATTCATCTAGTATAAAAGCAAGCAGTGCAGCCTGACAAGCCAGGATAAAATCAAAGGTAAAAAGTAAAGTAAGCCAAAAAGCCACACATTTAATACATCCTAGTGCAGAGTGTATATGTATGGCTATTGGGTACCTAGTATTGTACTTAAAAAAATAGTCTAAGGTTGCCTGTATTGGTTCAAAATTAGTAAACCACCAAGCTAAAGGTATAAGAGCTAGTAAATTCATAGCTCAAATATAGTAAATTAATTAGAACGGTAGATCATCATCCTCTAACTTGAACGGTTCTGCAGGTGGTGATAGTACTGCTGGCTTAACATAAGGTTCTTGAAAAGTAGCACTAAAGTACTTCATACCTGACTTGCTTTCTTTTAACCACAGTGCCACCTCCATGTCAGCACCATTAACATTTACCTTCCCTTTGTAGTCTGGGTGAGTTTCTGCTGTCTTTTTATCATTTTTAAAGATAGCTCCTGTGTTGTTCTTTGTCTCCATTGTTTATTACTGTTTTAAATTGTTAATAACTTGTTATTTAGTAAATAAGTACATGATAGTACAATACCACCCCCACACAATCGCAGGGGCTAGTAGTATTGATAGTAGCAAAATCATACGATAAGGTCTTCTTGCGGCCATTGTATCCTTTCACCATACACCTCATTAGCTAATATCTCAGCCATCTGTACAGCCTCTTTAGCTATCCATAGCTTAGATGTTTTAGAGTTCTCTATCATTAGAGCGTTCATAGCAGCTATAGCTGCCTCATGTTCAAATTGCATTCTGTTCATAATTGTGTTATTAGTTGGTTAAAATAATCTCTACACTGTTCTACTCTTAATTTAATCTGTTCTATCACCTCATCATCTCTTTGTATTACAAAAGTCTTCACCCTCTTAGCATCAGGGATATGGTTGAAGCTATGTTGCTTCTGCACCTGGTCCCTAAGATCTAAACTCTCCTCCATTAGCCCTAACTTGTAATGAGCACTCTTTACCTCCTGCTCTACTATGGCATGTGGTGTATTGGTTAGGCAGTAGCATAACAGTGCTTCCTGCTTATCACATAAAAACATATACCCTTGGAGCTGATAGTAGTACTCTTTATTAGGGCACTCAGTATCGAACCATGGGAACGTGCTGCCACTCCATGAATTTTTTACATCTATAAGCACCTTGTCTGTAATTACATCCGGTGTACCTGTTAGCCAATCGTTACTAAAGTTCTCCTCATTCTTAAACAGGAAGCCTTTATCAATTACATCCATTACAAAGCTGAGGCACATATCCTCACACTCATTGCCCTTATCAGTATACTTACTAGTAAACTCCTTTCTGATCCCATAAACGTGTGCCAGGGCTAGGCCCTGGATATACGTCTTAGTTGTTTGTGATAGCACCTCCCCTTTAGTCTTGGGTGAAGTCATTATCTTTCCTATAGCTGAGCATCTTATTTTCATATTACAGGTAATAATAACAGTGAATTTATCTGCACATCTGTAAGATCAAAGCTATCCTTTAACTTCTCTACTGTGAATTTACCATCTGCTATAGTCTTAACAGCCTCAGCAAATCTCTTTGCATCTATCTTAGGCTTCGCAGTAGATGCTACGTGGCCATCATCATCAGTTGCCTGAAGGGTGAGCAGACTTTGGATGGTGTACCTACGAAAGTAAGAAATTTGACTACCCTGTTTTTGGGCATCTAGGTTTAAATCAAGTGCCATACAGCTAGAGATAGAAAAGCCAGTATAAATGCATACAAGCTGAGTACAAACACTACCACCATCTATAGGCTGTAATAAAAGTAGATCATGCTGTAATAGGATAGGCTCAACAGCTTCTAATATACTATTGATATCTGCATAAGATTTCTTAAAGTGGGGGTTAGTAGCATTCTTATGTACTTTACCGATTAGTTGTTTTGCCTTGTGAAGGCGAACATAGAAAGGAGCAGACTGCTGCTCAACCTCCTGAGGCTTTACAGCCTTTGTAGTTGTTTTTTCCATTGGGTTAGTTTGTTAATTATTTACAAATATACTATTATTATTCTATTTTAACATTATTTTCTGAAATTATTTCTCTCAGCTTATTCCTTACCTCATACATCTCCTCGTTACCATTGTACTTGTACTCAGCTCTTAACCACTGATCCATCTCCACAAGTGCCATGTAATAGTTAAAACCATTGTTAGCGTGGTTAAATACCTCCTGATCTTCAGGTAGGTTAAATTCTAGGGTTGCTTTCATATCATTTCTATATTTTAAGGTTGTACGTTAATTATATTTTAGTGCTAAAATCATCATACCACTGCACAAAATCATCAAAGGTCTTGCTTATGATATAGATACCCCCTGCAGCTTCAATCATCTGTTGGTATTCCTTCTGCACCACTGACTGCTTATCCTTACCAATCTTAACTTCTATCTTTACAGATCTACCATAAATAGTAGCAGAGATATCTGCAGATCCTGGAGTGCCTGTGCCCTTTGTCCACTGCCCTGCAGTCTTACTTCCATCAGTTCTGTAGCTTTGCCTAAATACTCCCATTGTATTAATCCTTTCAGCTTGGTGCTGTGAGAAGTTTAGGAAGTCTTTGATACATTTAGTCAATCCATTAGCTGTAGCATCACTGTACTTAGTTAGTGGTATGATGTGCCCTGGTGCTGATGGGTACCGGTAGCTCATGTACTTAATTTCTAGATCCTTTAGTCTAGCTTTGTTTTCTTTGTTCATAGTTCAATTTTATTAATATACCACCATTGTGTATCTATTTCTGTATTTAATCTCTCATCATCATTATCAATCTCTCCACTCCAAATTATTTTAGTTAGTATGTATTTCGTTACTTTATCATTAATTAATTCAGAAACTATACCTTCAAAATAGCAGTCACCATCCTCAATATCATGTATTGTATCTCCAATCTGTATCATATCTTAGTAATTATAAAGTATCTACCTCCTACATTCCTATCTTTTTTCAAATTGTACCCCTTAAACTTACAGTACTCATTAACCATCTTTAAATACCTTTGAGCATTAAGATCCTGCCATCCACCTGTGTAAGTCTGAAAGTCCTGAATAGAAGTATTGTTATAGTGCATAGCATCTAAAGTAATGTTACCCTCAATAGCGTAATCATAAAATTCCTTATTAGTAGCTGAGATAAATCTTTTGTGATCTGCATTAATTGCTACAGCTTTAACAAGGCCCATTGATAAGAATTTCTGCAGGTTACTGATCATGTAGTTATCAAATACTAACCAATCTACCACACTCCAGCTGTCAAATAATAACCTACCGTACTCATCTAGTGGGTTTCGCTGTGCATTAAAGTACTGATTAAACTCTATCTCATGCCTTCTCCTATCATGGCTACCACCGGCACCACTTATCACATAGTTGGTAGTAATCACAATCTTTGGTGAGCGTTCAAATGGTATAAAGATTTCATCCTTATTCTTTCTGTTCACTGTTATCCCTTCTGATATTAAACTAAATAGCTGCTCAAAGTCAAATGCTTTCTTTACATCATCAAAGGCCAGGATCTGACTATCTAAATTTACTCGCTGATAAACAAAATCTGACTTCTGTGGGTTAAATGCTTTACCATCTATTTTAACTATATTTCTAATCTTACCAATAGCTGTAAGCACTAAGCTCTTACCACTTCCCCCATTAGGATTATCATCTATTTCCTGATCATTAAAAATAATTGCCTTCTGATCTGTTTTATCTTTGTAGGTATGTAGTAGATATCCTAGGGTAGTCTCTAAAGCATTCACCCTCTGCTCATCATCTGCAGATACTTTAGATACAAAGCTCTTAAAGTCATTTTCTATGCTCTTAGTTGGCTTGTAATCCCTATCAATAATTTGCCTATCCCAAATGTAGCCATCTATATCAATGTAGGGCACAATATCTATCTTATTCTTAGTAATCTTAACTACTCCATTACGGTAAGGTATAAAGCTCACATCCTTAGTATCCTGCAGCATCATTAATCCAATAGGCTCTAGCATAGATAAGTGGCCATCTGTGAATAGGTAGGGTGACTTACTGCAGTAATTCCATACATCCACCTGCTTCTGCTTCATTAGGTAGGCTAAGACAAAATCTTTTACCTGGTCCACTGAGGATAAATTAACTTTATTTTCTATTACCCTCACAAAGGTGGGTTTCTCTGAGCGTTCAGGGTAGTATTTGTTAAAGCCATACTTGTACAGAAAATCACGATATCTCATAGGATCTACACTAACTACTTTCTTATCACTAATGGACCAGAATACATCCTCACTATTAGCTACATCCTTTTTAACATCCTCTACCACATCAGGCTTAATATCTAATTGCTTAGAGATATCACCAGGTGAGATACCCTCTTTTAGTTTTGACCTTACCTTTAAGATAGTTTCTTTATCCTCAAAATACTTAGTGCCTTTATTAGGGTTTTTATAAGCAGATCCTACACAGGTATTAATTTCTATTTGAGTAAAGTCCTTAGCACTATATTGATGAAGGTAAAATTTAGCAGTATTCTCACTAATGCCATACTCACAAAAACAGTTAGCTACTTTAAATACCCAATTATTTCTACCATTTGATATATCTCCATGGTTAAACTTCATTATATTCTCAATGATATTAGCTTCATTAGTCATGGGTAGCACTGGCACCCTTTCAAATGAGCTGTGGCCCTTCTCCTCTTCCATCAAATCAAATACCTCAGCATCTAAATTTATATAGGCACCACGATCATAAGACTCAAAGCATACTCTACTAACATTACAGCTAGATGCATCAAAGTAATCACTATCAATAAACTCCTGAAAAGCTTTGAACCTTCTCTTATGCGTGAATTTATCAGATGGTGGTATCTTAATCACGCACTTTAGCCCTTTACCTGATGGTGATACAAATATCATAAACACATTAGGGCACTCCATTAGTCTAACCTTCTCAGCTTTCATTACCTTACTGCTAGGGTAATCATCAAAATCTAATATACAAAGCCCTGAGTGCTCAATAAGGCCATTATCATTACGTTCATTAAAGGTCCCATTAAACATGATAGCCCTAAGGCTGTTCTTTAGGCTGCTGTATGCAGGATCATCCTCATCCATAGCTCTAAGAGCAGTTATCTTATCAATTAGTTCAGGATAGCCTTCCTTTATCCTATTGTAAACATCCACCACATCTTGTGTGTAGGGAGTTTCTTTAGAATTGAATAGGCTTTTAAATACAGATATGTTCATAGTTAGTTAGTTGGGCTGTAAATGTAATCATTATTTTTACATGACAAGTTTATGACGCAAAATGACGCAAATTTTAAGCACTTGTCATGGCTAATAACTATACTAGTATTGACTATTAGAGTTTTATGACGCAAATGACGCAAAATAAAATAAAAAAAATCTTTTGAAAAAATAAAATTATTCCAGCAGCTGTTAATAAGAGAATGTGACACAGCGTCATTAATTAGTAATAATTGCATCTGATCTGCTCTTTAAGTTTTTCTAATTTCTCAATGGTATATATCTCTAATATCCTTTGTTTTAGTGGCTTATAGTACTGTGGTAGTACAAATGTTTCCCTTAGGTCCCTGGTGTGAAGCATGTAAGCAGGATCTTTGTAAGCCATGTAATCCTCATGCTTTTTAATTCCATTCAAAACAGTACAGTGGCTTTGATTAAACAGTCTACCAATTTGTGATAAGGTCATACCATCTTTTTTGAGCACATTATATAGGTAATATCTTTTATAGATCATGTGCATATATCTACCCTTTTGTTTTAAGTCATATTTTTCTATAACATATTGCACCTCTTCTAGTCTACTCATGATAGTAATTTAGGGTTTACTGATTTAAACAGCTCACTTTGGCTATCTATTAATCCTACTGCATTGATATAGTCTATCTCCACCTTTGCACTGGCTATGATGGTAGATGATAGCTGAGCTATTGCTTTAGCCTTATCCACTTCACTAGCTACCTGCTCACTTGTTAGCCCCTCATCTGCTAATCTTTCTAATGCCATGAATATATGATCTCTTAGATCACTTAGTTTGTTGTTTGCCATTTGTTTTACTTTTTAATTTATTAGTTAATTTAATTAGATCCCTAACCTCTGCAGGGTATCTGTGTATACTGTTCATTATTGCCATTTCTGCCCTGGTCTTTACTTGTAAGTTACTGAGCTCACAATTCATAAAGTTCCCATCTATAAAATTGATAACACATCCTTTTGGTATCTCACCATTTGCCTGAGTCCATACGTGCCTCTGCAGGAGTTCCCAATGACTATCTTTAATTTTGATATATTGGTACAGTCTACCTGTTTTATCAGCTCTATTGTGGATGGTTCCAATGGGTTGAGTGTTAGCTGGCTTGTTACCTTTCTTATACATGGTAGGTTTCACCTTCTCATAAGTTTCTGCAGGCATCTTTACCCCTTTGTTTTTTGGGATATGCCCTGGCTTAAATTGGAAGGCCTCACCACTTCTCATCCCTGCTTTATATCTACCACTTGCTGCAGTCTTTAGGTAAATAGGATCCTTATGTATCTTATAGGCCCATGCGTAATTATACACCTGTGATATTGTTAGGCCTAATTCCTTAGCTAATAGAGCAGTGCTTTCAAATGGGTACCTTTTAATTACTTCTATCTTTACATTCATAGCTCTTCTACTTTATAGCCATTATCAATATACCACTGTGGTGTATCTGCTTGCTCATCTGTGTAGATGTAATCATGCAGCTTACCATCTTTACCTAGGAAGCACTCCCACCAAAAGCCACCTTCAGGCTCCATCCTATCATCTATCCATACTCTATATTTTTTCATACTGTTCTACTTTTAGTATTAGTTTAGGCCACATAGCCATAATCATTATTGCGTGGTCTCTATCCAGGGCCTCTAAGATCCTGACAGCTACCCTCTTTTTACCACCATCAAAATAGTTATAGGTTACTTTAAAGCGTTTCATTTCTCCTGGTCTTTAGGTTTATGATCCTGTAAGCTGAGGTAGTCTAGGTAAAGCTGTAGGTTAAAGCTCCCCCCTTTATCTCCTTCGCTCTTTTTATTTTTCCACCACTCTATTTTAGTCTGTAGGCTAAAGTTAGTAGGTACTGGTGCTGTGTTATCTATCATCTCTATCATTATTTAGTTCGTTCTGATACTCTTTGTTATCTAGGTGCCACTGCCATACATCAAATCTATCAGGATCTTCTAGTATGCTATCCTCTATAGCTGTCTTTAATTCTTTTAGCTCTTCTGAGTTAGGGGTGTAGGGATGGCATACGTTGTTACACCACTGCTCACCCTTATCTAGCCAAATGCTAACTGTGGTTTCATTAGTTTCCTCATCAAATGAGGTAAAGCTCCACTCAAAATCAAGGATAAATTCAATGTGATAGGTTTCATACCAAATGGATGCTGTGTACTTTTCTACTTGTAAGTCTTCTAGGTTCATTTTAAAGCGTTTTAAAGGTTAGTAATGTATGCAAATGTATAGACTGCCACCCAAAACAATATAAACACCATAGCAGTGCTTAAAATGTCTCTATGCTCATCAGTGAGGGGTGTAAAGTAATAGATAAGGTCGGATATTTTCTTTCTCATTTTCTTTGAATTTTGTAAACTTTGTCAGTAGCTTTGATTTCTGCAAGTATAAGCTGTGATCTTTCCATAGCTAGAGCTAATTCGCAGATACTCTCCCATTGCTTGTCAGTAAAAGCAGTGTTAGTGTTAATTTGCTGGAGTAGGTACTCAACAGCTGTCAGTTTTTGATCATTCATATTGGTTAGTTTAAATTAGTAATGGTCAAATATACGTACAAACATTTAATTGTTTACATAAATACGTTATCAATAATCATTCTAAATAAGTAATGTAAAGGAATAGCCTGAATTTATACATGAGAAGTAAGGTGATAACCTTAAATATACTTGACAAAAAGTGGGTAATATGTTAGCTATATTATACATTATGCCACCATTCTAGCTACTATGTTGGTTATAACCAACTTTACAAATCCTCGGTAGTAGTTTGCTTTTACCGTAAAATTGTGTCACAAATCTTTGTAGAATTAGGACAAAAAAATAACCCCCTGCCAAACTAACCAAAGATACAGGGGGCTATGAGTTTATTAATACAAAACCTGTTGCAAACTTACAAATTAAATTTGTGACTATCAATAAATTTTATAGATTTTCTATCTCCTGTAGTCTCTCTACCACATTTTATTGTAAGTATCCTACCACCTAATGGCTTAATGGGAGCTCCACGTTCTACATGCCATCCATGGGAGCCATCACCATACTCCTCTTTGTAAGTTCCTGTGAGCATTAAGTGTAATTGTTTTTGCTTAAGTGTGTATCCTGTTACAGGATGCTGATCTAATGTATCCCTAACATCATTTCTGCATGAATTTTCATGTATGTGGCCCATTGTAAATACATCAAAGTTCTCATAAGTTTCTAGAGCCCTGGTTAAATTGATTGCACCTTTGGTAACTATACCACCACCCCCTGATCCATGAAAGTATTTGATTTTAGTAGTAAAAGAGGTAGTATTGCCAGGGCTATAAACCTGCTTAACTACTAACCACCCACCATAGCCTCCTACTTGTATATTAGATTTTGCTTTAAAGTTCAGGATATCTACAAATCTCTGCAGGATATCAGTCTCTTGAAATTTTATTATACTTGTCTCATGGTTACCATAACCTATTAGCTTAATGATATGTGCATAGGGTAGGAACCATTCCACAGCTGTGTTCACTATAGAGTCTAAATACATAGCATTATTGTGCTCAGGTCTTATATCAGATTTATTACGTCTATTATCTCCCCTCCCTTGCATTAAGCAGAACATATCACCATTAATCATTACCGGTATATTCTCTTTAACACAATGGTCTAGGTGTCTCTTTAGCATATCTCTATCACAATGAGGGTTATCCCAGTGCAAATCACTAAGCATAGCTATCCTTACTTCACTGCCTTCTAGTGAAAGCTCGTGAACATTTTTTGAGTGTCTTATCATTAAAGTTTTTTAAAGGGGTTGTATAATTTGTCTAGCAGTCTTAGGATAAAAAATAGAGCTATCCCACAGCCAAATCCTATAAAGAATAATAACCAATTAGTTTTGGCCTTAGTTAGCTGTACCTCTTTACGCTGCTCTTTAGCTTCCTTATATATGTACTTATATTTCAGTACATCCTGTTTTAGCACCTTAGTTTTGTACCTGTATTCTATCCTGGTCTGATACCTGGTCTTAGGCATTTCTAGGATCTCTATAATAGTATCTTTAGTGGTTATGAATTTTTCGTATATAAGCGTATCATTACGTATCACTGCAAAGCTATCTATAGTATTAATTTTGATAGTATCATTTGCTATACTTAAGCCAAACTTAACAGCTTTTTTGTAGTGGTACTGTGCTTTTTTAGCATCTGAGCAGGAGCCTAATAGGCATAGTGCTATAATTGGTATGATGTATCTCATAAATTCTCTAGCATTGCTATCATACGTGGGCATGGGTATATATCACTCTTATCATGCCTCACTGAATTGTGTGTAAATATACCTGCTTCACCCCTCAAAGCACGTTTATCAATATCAAAGATGGTAGCAAAGTAATCTCTAGGGATATTGTACTGATCACAAAGGTAAACTAGAAGCTGTCGGGTAGACTCTATTTGTGCATCTGTGTACATTTGCCAATAGATGTGCCCTTTGTATGGTTTGTCTAAGATAGTTAGCTGAGTGTAATCTACTTTACCACCTACATAGTTATAGTAATATCCATTCTTTTTAGTTAGTGGTCCATAGTTACAGATCTCTATGCCTATAGACATTCTATCCAAGCTCTTGTAAGTTACTCCTGCTTCACTAAACACCTCTTGCTTAAGGCCTAGGTGATAAGCCCAATTTTTGGAGCTGAAGCATTGCACTATTGTGCCCTTGGAACCAATGATAAAAGCAGTTGCTACCCTTCCTACTTGCTGATTAAAAAAGTTAGCTACAGATACTGCATCTGGTCCACCTGCTGTATGGTGTAAATAGATCTGCCTTTTATCTGTAAGCTCATCTACGTACTGATCTTTAGATAGTCTCTGTTGTACTATCTTCGTTATGTCTAATTCCATTTATATCTGATTTAATTTCTTTAGCCCTGGCAAATAAGTTTTTCATACCCTGCCAAATATCAATACCTTTAACTGCTTTGTAGTTTTCATTTATGCTCATCACTTCTATGCTACATAGTATAAGACTAAGTATTTTTGTTAGCATTAGAGGCACTGAAAAAAACTTTAAAATAATATCATTAAGTATCCAATAATCTATCAGGTAGAAACCAATAACGGCCACCTCATAAAGCATTAATTTAGATATTATAGCAGATAACTTCCTAGATGTAATTTTAATCTTTAATTTTTTAGCTTTCCATATCCCTGTTAATGTATCCACCACAATA
>Ga0209596_1000461_pt1 | contig 37517 bp, 63 predicted proteins | sample M_130807_MF_Meta_FD_187314 | JGI IMG/M metagenome (GOLD analysis project Ga0209596, IMG submission 187314) | Freshwater microbial communities from Lake Montjoie, Canada to study carbon cycling - M_130807_MF_MetaG (SPAdes) (version 2) | ecosystem: Environmental > Aquatic > Freshwater > Lake... | reverse complement strand
GCTATCTTCTTAACTCTTGCTGATATATTGCTTGCTGTTGTTGTTTGGACTACTAATACTTCTTTACCTTTTAAAGCTAGTAAGTCTATAAAGCCAAACAAGTCCTGGCGTATCCTTGCAAAACTATTCCAATGCTCTACTACTGCTACTGTGTATCCTTCTTCTCGTAATTTTTTTAATGATAATTGTGTAGGGCTAGTCGCCATTATCTACCTTCTGCAACTCACCTGTAGACTTGTTAAGTTCATATTCTTGTAGGTGTGGTGATACGTCATCACTACGTTTTTTCTTGTTGAATATCTTATCCCAGTTATCTTCAAATACTTCTTTATCTTTTATAGGTCTTTGTGAACTTCCTTTGCCCATTACTTTACCTCCAGATGTCCGCTAGTAAATAAATATCCTATAGTTCTTCTGTGTGCATTTTCCCATAGTTCTATGCGTTCTTCTCTGCTTAACTCTTTACCATTATCTATTCTTGCGTGGCACATACTACATAAGTAACTTATGCGATAATCGTGGGACTTGATGCCGACCCCTTTGGCATCTCTTAACTGATTAGAGTGTGCTGCCACTATAGTGTCATCCATAATACCGCAATTCATACATGGTGCATCTTTGGCTAGTTTAAGTAGTTTAGGGTTACGATAGTTCATTACAAACTTTTGTCATCCATTCAATTAAATTATCAGGTGTATATTCACGTTGATATTGAGTGCAGCGTTTTGTTCCTTTTACATTACCACAAATTGACCTGTCAGTAGATGACAAATTTTTAAGTGGTAATGGTGGTAAATTATCTTTAGCTATTCCACAAATATAAAGTTTAGTATTTTTGTGTGCAACATGACCAAAGTCAAATTGGTCAATTTCAATTGTATACCCACCAAATTCATCCTCCCCCCCCCCCGCCAAAGGTAAAGGTGCTTCTTTCCATAAACGACTTCCAGCAGGATGCTCTAATATACCTCCATTGAGTCTTACTTGAGCTAATGCTAAATAAGCTAATTGCTTTTCACCTTCTCTGGGATTTGCCATGTGAGATAACATACCCCAAGCTCTACATGGTGGATGTGCTATTACAGGCATTTTTTTACAGAATGTTCTAGCATCACGATTAATGTCATACACATCATACACATTAAAATCTTTATAGCGACTATCATCTCTAGCAAATAATATAGCTATCACTAATAATCCCAACCCCAACCCATAGTCTGACCCCATACCTCTATCTGTTGTTGGTATTCTGTCATCTCACTTGTGGTTAGTTTAGTTGTTGACTTTATAATCTCTATAGGAAATCCAGCTATTTCTGTTTGTGAGCGAAGCAGACGCCAAGACATGAGTTCATGCACCTGTTGCTTGTCTAGTCCTAAATGGTTTCCTATGCTTGAATACAGTTCCCATAGTCTTTCATTTTGTTCTAGGCTACGGTTAAGTTTAGCATCTGTGACTGTTACTCTCCATCTATGAGTAAAGTCAAGTGTTTTTAATTTCTCCACTAACATTGGCAAGTTGTCTTTGGTTAGCGACCACTTTATCATCTCTCCATCCTTTCGTTTTAAATACTTGTCCGTCTTTAGAAGTTGCTTTGTATTGAATGTTATCTCCAAATACTTTTTTGCATTGCTTTATAAATTCATTTATGGTCATCTTGGTGGACTCTCGTTATATCGTAAACCTTTTTGGTCAAACCAAAAGTTAAATGAACCTTCCCATTGTGCATTACGCTGCTTCTGAACAAAGACCTTTGCATCTGGAATAATCTTTAACTCAGCTTCAGGTGTTTTACCAACTTCTATTAACTTTTCTTTTTCACGATTACGCCACACACAAATAATGTTATCACATAAATTTCTAATATGCGAACTTCCCATAATGTTTGTAGCATCAGGTATATCTTGTTCTGACTTTAATTTTCTACTATGTGCAACTAAAAAAATACTTATTTCTAAATCTCGTGCAATGACTGCTAAAGTATTTGTTACTTGTCGTTGTGCATCTAATGACTCTTCAGAAACATCATCTAATTTAACCAAACTATCTATTACAAATACTTCTACACCTAAAATATGTTTACCATAGTATAACGTAGCAACCATATCTTGTGAAGTAGTTACACCTGTTTGGTCGTAAATATATAACTTGTCTTTAGCACGTTCACAAAACTTATGTATATATTCATCTGTTGGCTCTGGTGAACCTAATGCCTGAGTAACCATACGAGCTAATGTAAGAACAGGTCTCATTTCTAAAGACGCTATTAAACATTTAGTATTTTGTTTCATCATAGATAATACAACTTGTGATAACCACATTGACTTACCATGACCTGATACACCGGTAAGAATTGTTAGTTCCGAAGCCCTAACCCTAAACTTATCTTCCGTCTTAACCCAACCAAGTGATTTGCCACTATGAATTTCCTCACCAAAATACCGTACCAAATCATCAGCAAATATATCCGTACTTTTAACTTTAAACTCTGCATGTCCGTATCCTTCGTTATAAAATTCTTGCACTGTTGATTGACTAACTGTTAGTTTATCTATTACTTCACCTATATTCACTAAATGCCACCTTCCCAAACTTTACGTTCTTGTGGAGCTTCACCATCATTCCATCTCTCCTGGTTCAAAAGCGTTAAAGGTGCTGGTGAGAATCCATCTTTCCATGATTGAGTATCTTTCATCTTCTTTACATACCCTATCACTTCATCTGCTATACCGTCAAGATTTTTATTAGCCCATCTTTCAATACATGTTTTCTTGTTTACTTTACGAACATTAGGATAGTTTTCCCAAAATTCTTCAAACCTGTTGGTCGTTTTAACGACATATATATCTTCTCTTATCTTCTCTTCTCTTCTCTTCTCTATCCTAACAGGCTCGTAGTTTTCTACTAGTAATCCTCTAGCAAATAGTTCTTTTACTAATTTCTCAACAAAATCAATAGGATAATGAAGTCTAAAAGCTATTTCAAACAGTTCTGGTAACACTCCGTCACTTTCAGAACCAAGACACCACAACTCTACTAAAACAGCTTTTTGTTCAAAAGATAGCTTATGTATATCTATGTTATTTATGTAATCCGTACCATAAAACTTAAACCACGTCATCTTTTTTTGATACCTTGGATTCTTTGGATTATAAAGATTAAACTTCTCCCAGTTCTTAATTTTGTACATATACTCTCCTTTGGTTAATAATTCCAAAAGACCTTAACACGAATCATATATATTTGTAAACTATTTTATTACTAACAATTTACTAGAAATATTGCTATTTTTAAAAAATCGTGTATATTGCTATTAAGTTGTTATTTTATATAGGAGAGAAAAATGAAAGATAACTTAGTAATGATGGCCACATTCCAATGTAATGCTTATGATTTATGTGAGCAATATGAGTTTTTTAACTTAGATAAAACTAAAGCATACAAACGAATGTATAAACTTTTATTAAGACTTGGCCAGGAGAGATAATATGAAAATTACGACAATGATAGCAACAGCAGCACTATTCTGGGTTTATGTAGGATTATGCTTATGGGTTATGGGTAAGTTAGTAGGTGCAATATGAATAAATACTTATGGCTATTCCTTTTTGTATTTTGGGGGTATATAATATGGCGAATGGTTTAGAACAGATAGCAGATATTCTTAAACGATTGAATGACGAACTTAAATTAGATAACGACAAATGGGAGAGAGCAAATGTCACAACAACAACACTACGACCAAGTAATGATGGAACAACATCAACAAGAATTACAACAGGAGAGAAAGATGAACTATAACGAACTACGTAAGATTAACGTATCAGAAAATATTGAGAAGAAGAATGGACTAAGCTACCTTTCTTGGGCTTATGCCGTTGACACACTTTTACAACAAGACCCATCTGCTACCTGGGAATATAAAGAACCTAAACAGTTTGGTGAAACACTTATGGTATTTTGCACAGTTCATGCGTTTGGTAAGTCTATGACTTCACAATTACCTGTGCTTAACTTTAGAAACCAAGCTATTTCTAGCCCAGATGCAATGGCAGTTAATACAGCTATGCAACGTTGTTTAGCTAAAGCTATTGCATTACATGGTATTGGTCTTTATATTTATAGTGGTGAGGATATTCCAGAGTCAGAACAACCAGTTGTAAAAGCTGTTTCTAGTAAGGATTTTTTATGATAGAGCAACGCACAGAAGAATGGTTTGAGCAACGGCTAGGAAAAGTAACCGCCAGTCGCATTAGTGACGTAATAGCAAAAACTAAAACAGGTGTGTCTACATCTCGTCAAAACTATCTTATACAGCTTGTATCAGAACGATTAACAAGCAAGAAAGGCGATAGTTTTGTTAATCAGGCTATGTTAGATGGTATTGAGAGAGAAAGTGCTGCTAGGGAGCTTTATATGCGAACTAGAGGGGTATCTGTGACAGAGGTAGGTTTCTTTGACCATCCCATTATTAAGAATAGCGGTGCTAGTCCTGACGGAGCTGTAAATGCAGAAGAAGATGGTAAGTATGCGGGTCTTATAGAGATTAAATGCCCTATAGAAACTACCCATACTAATACGCTTATGAGCAAGTCAGTTCCTAGTAAGTATATACCACAGATACAATGGCAAATGGCTTCTGTAAGTCCTAATGTAAAATGGTGTGATTTTATCTCTTATAACCCAAATTTTCCTGATACAATGCAACTCTTTGTAGCTAGGGTTGAAAGAGATAATGATTACATAGCAGAATTAGAAGCAGAAGTAATTAAGTTCCTAGACGAAGTAGACCAAACAATTTTAAAACTAAAGGAGTAGTATATGGCTGAGTATGACAAAACAAACACGTTTACGTTAAACAAAAACGATAAGGGGGATAATCCTAAACGACCAGACTATAGAGGAAAGTTAAATGTAGATGGTATTGAATTTACTTTATCAGGTTGGGTTAAAGAAGGTCCTAATGGTAAATTTATTGCTGGTGCTGTAGCAATGGTAGCAACTGATGAAAGACTTAAACCGGCTGTTGAAGGCGCAGATGAGGATGTTCCTTTTTAGGAGCATCCCCATTGGCATGATAACTATTTATTCATTACGTACATGGTTACTTCAAAGCCAAAACGCATTTCAGTTGCTGATGGTGTTGTCCACATGGCAGTTCTCCTTTCTTCTAGATTTATAGTAGAATTATACGCTTGTGTGGGTTTACTAGACACAAGAAAACCATGAAAGGTCTATAATGGATATACATAATTTAGAATTAGATGTGGCGTGTTATGCAACTGCTGTGTACCATGAAGTTAATACAAGAACACTAGAAGAAAAGGTAGGTGTTATAAATGTTATACGTAATAGGTTATATTCTGGTCGCTGGGGTCGTTCTGTATGCTCTGTTGTTTATGCTGATAATCAGTTTGCTGTGCAAGATGAAACCCACCATCCAGTTGATGAAAGGGCGTATTTGGAGACTAAACTTTTGGTTATTGATACGGTTATTTATCATAAACATACTAACCCAGTTGCAAATGCTTTATATTTCCATGATGACTCAATACCGCCAAAGAAAGAATGGTTCGGTAAACGTAAGAAAACGCACATAGGAAGGATGGTATTTTACTAATGAAAAAAGAACCACTAGCATTTTTGTATGAGGAATTTGATATAAAGTCAGGTGACCTAAAGAAGTCTTACTTATGGTCATTTCATCCTAACCAACTCTCATATTTAAACGACTTAAAGAATACAACCCATCACATTAAAATAACACCATTGTTTCCTGGTGAACCTGTAGAGGAATATAAAGGATTATCTAAGTATGATAGTAAACGATTAGTAGAAGCTAACAATGGACTCTAAACCGCTAACACAAGAAGAAATAATGAAGGCTTATGGCAAAGTATTTCCAACAAGATATGAACCTATGACTATAGAAAGAATGATACAATTTGCTAGGATTATAGAACAATTGCATGGAGTGAAAGATGTACACTAAACTAGATGACCAACGACAAGCAAAATTTATTATAGATTATATTAATAAGCATCCTAATTGCAGCATTAAAAATATTGTTCAACAATGTGCAACTAATAGGACAAGATTAAAGTATTTAGAAAGCCAAGGATATTTTAGTTTGCCTAAATGGACTTATAATAATGAATTAGATAAGCGATTTAAGAATAGAACGTATGTGTCTGTAACTGTAGGAAGGGAGTATGGAAAATGGACTTAGCAGAAAAAATATTAGATATAGTAATATGGATGTTGATTGTTGGTGGTATGTTTTGGTTTGCTTATGGATGTTATGAACTTGTTGATTTATTTTTTATAAGGGGATAAGAATGGTTGATTTAGTGAATAGACCACCGCATTACTTGCAAGGTGGTATTGAAACAATAGATGTGATTGAAAGTCGTTTGACTAAGGAAGAGTTTATTGGATACTTAAAGGGTTGTAAGATGAAATATGATTTACGCTATCCTTTTAAGGGTGCTTTTGCACAAGACTTAGACAAATCAGAATGGTATAAAAATAAGCTAATAGAAGTTATGCGTGATGATGATGCTGAAATTCCACCAGAATTAGAAGCTCAATTACAAAGGTTTGATGATGAGTAAAATCTATTGGATATTTATTGTGGTATTAGCTGCATTAGCTATTTGGGGAACAGAACAGGTTATGGCTCAAACTACTACAATACTAGCACCTGATGGTTCTGTAACAGTATGTCAGGTTGGCTCTAATGGTATTGTAATTTGTGTCTAATGCTATGCGTAATGCGTATGCTAGTCATACAGACTTTGGATTTTTAAGAGGTGTAATACTAGATAATCCAAAAGCTATGCCATCTAACATTGACATGGTTTTTGAAAGACGTGGAAACTTTCTTATTGGAGAGTGGAAACGTGAGGATGAAGATATATCTTTAGGTCAAAAGATACTGTTAAAAGCATTAGCAGACCAAGATAAGTTTACTGTGTTAATGATATATGGATATAGTGATGATACAGGAACTGAAGTAAATAACTTTTATAAGGTTACCCAGAATAAACTTGTTATTATTGGTAATGGTATAGAAGGATTAAAAGACTATATAGATGCTTGGTATCAGTCATCTAATGGTGTAAGTTCTCCATAGACAGATAACTCTTCACCGGTGATTTCTATATAACTATCGTCATCTAATTGAATGATGATGGTGCTATCTCCATGTTCAGCTTCACAAGATATAATAGTTTTACCAAGCATGTGATTACAGATAATTTCTATTTCTGACCGTTGCATAATTGTCCTAAGAAACATGACCATTCCAACGCCCATTCTCTTTTAGTACCATAGGCATTAGCTTTGGTTGACCGTTAATAATAACTCCACAACCTACAATGAAACGACTCTTAAAGTTTTTAGCATAATCAAATGCCATAGACTTTTGATGTATTAAACATCCAACCTGCATACCCCAAATAAGAGCATCTGGGTTACTGTAATAACCAATACTGAATTTAGTATGATAGTGACCCTGTACTGTACTCATTCCATACTGCTGGGATACCTTTAAAACGTCTGCAGACATACCGTGAGTAAAGAAACATCTAGAGTTATCACTTAGGGTTATGGTGTGGTCATCTACCCATTCCCAACCTTTGCCAACGCCTAAGAACTCATTATAATGTTTTAGGTAGGCTTTAGGCATACCATACTTTAATGCTCTACGATAAACTAAAGAGCTATGGTTAGAGTGAACTAAAACCATCTTAGGAAATATCTTTTCTAATTCTTTAACGTGCTTCTTAGACTCTTCTAATTCATGTCCAGCAGAGTATAAGTCTGGGTTATGTTCGTGCATAGAAATAGCGTGTTGGTCTAGCTCATCACCTATGTTGACTATATGGTCAAACTTGTATTTAGTCTTTAATGCTTTTAGAAACGCAAATGCGTCAGGATGATGATATGGAATATGTAGGTCAGATATGACTAGAACTGATTTATATTTCAAACTACTCTCCTAGGGTTAAGATGCTTTATTATAACCCTAAAAACAATTTGCGTTCATCTAATCTTCTGTTTTGTAAACCTTTTAATATCTTGCCACCAGCTCTACAATATTTGACTAACGACTCCATAGCCGCTTCTTTATCGCCACGTAACAACGCTTGACGGATGGTGCTTCGTTGAAAGCAACCAAGACCAAGATTAAAGCAGAAAGATAGGATAGCGTCAAACTCGTGTTGTCTAAGAGGCACGTTAGGTAACATCTTAGATATTCCCAACTCAAAACGGTTGAGGTCTCGTTTAAGAATTCCATCTACTTCAGCCTGTGTAAAAGTTTTGTTCCACTCTCTAGGCAAAGACTTACCATCACCGATAAGATGACCAACACCCACAGTCCACAAACCAGCAGGGCAAGTATAAGGCTTGTACCTAACACCCTCATGATGTTTAAGAAGTTGTATGCAAACATTAGACGCCTTCACGTTTCTTTTCCCAAGTTCTTGAACCAAAGTAGAAACCAATAATAGAAGCTACAATTGACATCTCTTCACTAGAAAATACTGCATCCATAGCTTCTGGAGTAAATCCACCTGTAGACTTTACTGCCCATACTAAACCTGCTACATCTACAAATACTAATAAACCTACGAATGTAAATGCTACAATAGGTCTTACAGAAGCATTAAGAGTTTTTACCCATTGAGATGATTCAGAAACAAGTTTAGCATCATGTTCATATAATGCTACTCTTTCATCTGCATAAGTTTGTGCGTTTATTTCGTCTAACTTAATTGCTTCCACTTTTTCTTGAGATACAAAGCCAGCTTTTGCAAGTTCAAGTTCACGTTCTGTTTGAAGTTTAGCCATTTCTCGTTCATGTTTTTGGTCGCCTTTTTGTTGAAAAAATCCTAATAGACTTGGAAGTCCGCTTGTAGCAAACCCTAATATACCGCTAATAATACTAAACATTATTTGCCTTTCCTTTGCATATCGTGTTCTTCTAATATACGGATACGAACATTTAATTCTGATATTTGTTGTCTTAACTCTTCTTTAAGTTTACCTCTAGCGTCAGCAGATATTGGACTATCTGTAGGCACACCTTGTTCTGTAATAAGAATAGGCATTTTAGATTTGATGTTAATTAAGTCTGCTTGAATAGCAGTCATTGCAGTAAGTAACCAAGCAATAGCAGATACTATTACTGGAAACAACATGCTTGTTATTTTTTCCATATTCATTATAGTTCCTTAGGGTCAAAGCCATACATCTTGGCTACACGTTTTTGTAGTTTTAAGAATAAACCTTTATGACTTGTATATTGTTCTGTTTTAGGTGAATCTAAATATACGCACATGTGGATTATCTCATGGCATAAAGTGACTAATACGCTGTATAAATGAGCATGACGTGCAGTAGATATAGTAATAACGTGAGGTTCACCTGACTCTGGTGGTTCATATTGTCCACATATACTTGCATCATGCACTATTACAAAGTCTACTTTAGATGATGGTGGTAGTTTATATTCGTCAAATATGGGCATTTCTATCAGAGCTGAATATAGATTAGCTATATTATTTTCTGTAATAAATGTCATATCGTGGCTTTAGGTTTAAATAGTTTAGCGTCAAATACTGCTGTTTGGTTTATCTCTGGAAAGTATATATAGACAGCGTGCTTACCTTCATAGTTATCAGACTTCCAACAACCTTCATGGTTAGGATGACCTTTATCAGTTGCATAAGCAGCATAGTCATAACCTTGTAAACCCATTTTTGTAAATATACATTCTTCAGATGTTAATACTATTTCACCTGATTCTGTAGCCATGCTCATTTCTTTTACAAGTTCTTTAGCATAAGGTGCATCAATTAAGAATAACCAAAATACTACTAGAACTGTGAAATAAGCAAGTACTTTCACTTTCCCATCCAATGATTAACAATGAATGTTATAAAACCACCGATAGCAGATGCGATTGCCATGCCAGCCCAGAAGCCACCTTTGGACTTGTTTGCAAGCTCTAGGAGAGACTTTATGTCTGTTTCCATAGAGTCTACCTTGTCTTGTAAGGATTGAACTTGTGCGGTTAGTTTGCCGTACTCAAATGGGTCTATATCACTCATTGTTGTCCTTGTTCGTTATCTTGCAACATGTTTGGTATAATGCTTCCTTGCAATGCTGGTATAGCATATTTACTATTTAATGATGAGTTTAATAGTCCTGGAATAGCTCCTTGTTGATACGTTCTATTTGCCATAGCTTTTTGAACTGGATTAGATAAAATACCATACCTAGCAATAGGTCTAATAATTGGAGCAGCAGCATATCCTAAATTACCAGTTGTTAAACCAGTAATTAAACTTGTTAAATAATCTACATTGGTAAAAGCATTTCCAGCGCCACTTGGTGGCACTCTTGCAACATCTGGAAAAGCTGATGCAAATTTACCAATAGTTTGTGCTTCTTTTGTAAGTAATTTACCTTTTTTAAGCATACTAGCAAATGCTTTTGCATCTAAATCACCTGTTGCTGGATTCATTGCTTTTTCTACACTATATACTTTAGCTAATTGAGTTCGTGCTGTTTGCAATTCTTTTACAAGACCTGGTTGTTTATGGGCTTTAGCTAAATCATCAATCATAGATTCTAATTTTGCAGCTTTAAGGTCTGCTTTTTTTGCAGCCGCATATATTTTAGGGTCACCAGCAGAATCAAGACTATGAAAATATTTTTTATATAATCCATTTGCTTCAAAGCGAGTATTTTTTAAATCTTCAAGTAATTTAGCTCCGTTTGGTATAACAGTTTCTTTTGTTGACTTAACTCCTGTTTGAATACCCATTACATCATAAGATGGTGTTTCTATAGTTTTTGTAATAGATGGTAATTTTTCAACTCTTTGATAAACTGCATTAGGTGCTTTTTTAGCTTCATTTATTGCACCTTCTCCAAATGCGGTTTCATCAGACAAACCTAAATATTTTCTTCCTAAATTATTTGTTACTTCTTGGTTTTTAACCATAGCCAATTGATTAGTTTTAGCTTTGCCTGAAATAGCTTCTGCTCCTCTAGCAAGACCACCAGCTTTTGCATAACTTGGTGGAATAACATATCCAGCATCAACAGCTTCTTGTAATGATTTATCAAAAGTAGTATTTTTTGATTTTAAAGCATTTTGTATTGCTTGGTTTTGTTTAAGAGCATTACCTAATACTTGAACGCCTTTTGTAACAGCAAAACCAGTAGCACCACCTATTAAAGCATTTTTTACTCTACTTTCTTCTTCTGTAACTGGTTGTAATGCACTAAATCCAGCACCAGTTAAACCAGCACCTGTAACAGTATTTAAACCTGGAACAAAAGCTGTAGGTAAAAATGCTGAAATATTAGCGGCTACATTACCAACAGTTGCTGCTTTGTCTTGGTTAATATATTGCTCTTGTAATCTATTACGTGATATATCTTGTCTTGTAGGTAAGTTTAATCTATCTGCTAAATTATTAGTTTGTTGCCGAACAATTAAGTCACTTAATGTTTTTTGTTGAGGAGATACTTTTTCAATACCTTCTCTAAGAATTTGACCAGCACCTCTACCTAAATTAGCAAAACCTTGCCCAGCTCCAATCATAAACCTTTCACCTGCTGGCTTATCTTTAAATTCAGCTTGTTTAATTCTTTGCACTTGCTCTGGAGTAATTTCTCCTACATTAGAATCAACTCTAGGAATAATTAAATTTCTTGCTTCTTGACCACCACTAACTACAGATTTTGCAAAGTCTATATTTGCATTGTCTTGTTTTTGTTGTGGTTTTTCTTGGGAAGAAACAGCCATTTGAACAAGTCTAGCAGCACCTTCTGCATCACCAGACGCATCTGCACGTCTAGCAGCATCCATTAGTTCTTTATAGTTATCCATTTTTATCTTCTGTATTTAAGTTTAAGTTCTTCGTCAGATAATGCTTTTGGCTGTGATTTAATTGGTGTATTTAAATTAAATCCTTGATTAATATTTTGTACTTGTGGTTTGGCTGAAATAGTATTTACAGTCCTATCAACAGATGTGTCTAATGGCTCAACAATAGGCTCAATAAATAATTCACTAGGGTCAAGTTTATATTTGTTAGCAATGCTAGTATATTGTTTTTTAGCTGATTCATATTGTTTTTTCTGAGCATAAGTTCTGCTTTCAATTTGACGTAATAAATCTTGCTTAACTTCTGGTGTAAGTTTTCCACCAACAGAGGTTGATTTGTAATATCCTTTAAGTTTTTCTCCTAAAGAACCTGTCCCAGCAGCAAGTTCTAGCTCACCTTCACGAACTACAGAGTTTGGGTCTAATGCTTTACCTAATGCGTAAATTAAATTAAGGTCACTAGCTCCTGATGTATCTTTAGTTGCTTCTCTAGCTGACATTAAAATAGGTTGTGTAATGTTCCATGACTTTACTTCAGGTAAATTTTGAAATGTATTGCGTAATTCATTGGTTTGTTTAAATGTATCTTCTTCTTTAGGTTGTTTAGTTACTGCAAAAGACTGAATAGGAACACCAGTATCTTTATTAATAAGAATTTTTTTACCGCCAACATCAATAACTTCTGTAGTAAGTTTTTGTTCTTTTGGAGCATCTAATGAGCTAGTACCCAATGTAGTCCATTTTTTTGTAATTGGGTCAAATTGTTCTGTAATTTTTTGTCTATCTTTTTCATAAGTTCTAATGTTATCTTCTTTTCCAGCTAAAAGTTTTTGCCTATAAACATTGTTTAATGCTTGGTCTACTGTATTTTGAGATGCACCAAAGCCTGCTAGACCTGCTTTACCTAAATAAGGTAATACGCTTCCTGTATTTAAATTTTTAGGAGTAGCAAGATATGTTAAAGCTGCGTTAAGACCACCAGAAATTAATGCTCTTTTATTAATTGCTTCTCTTTCAGCGTCAGTAAGAAGACCTGTATTTTTAGAAACACCAAAGCCATAGTCACCTAAATCACCTAATAAACCACTTAGTCCACCACTTGTGTCAAATAGTGCCATAATTATCTTCCCCTAAATCCTGTTGTTTGCAACATTTGTTGTAATCTTAATATTTCTTCGTCTGACAAAGGCATTGTTGTTTCTAAATTTGTTAAGCCTATATCATTGCCTTCTTGTAATCCTACATTAGGACTTACATTTATTAAATTAGATGATGGATTAACATTAAAATTGGGAGCTTTTTGATTAGGATTTCCTGGAGTAACAGGTGATATTTGTACTGGTCTAATAGCTTCTTGTGGTTGATTATATGCTTCAAAACCTTTCATACCTAAACCTAATTTATCAGATGTAGATAATCCTGATAATGGATTACTCATCATATCTGTAAATTGTTCGCCTAATGATAACGGTGTATTAACAGCTAGTCTTCTAGGGTCTAAAGCAAATGGATTTTGTTCTGTAACAAACTTATTGGCAAACATTTGGTCTGCTGAAGACAATCCTTTATCTGCAAAAGCTAACCCTTCATCAGTAAAATTAAAAGCAGGATTAAATTTATCTATTTGAATGCCTTGACTGCCAAATGGTAAATTAGTGCCACCAAGATTAGAACCTATACTTGGAAAGTTAATACCGCCTGTTGCAGCACCACCAATAGCACCTAATGGGTTTTGTGCTAACTGTGCGTAACCACCTGAGCCTAAACTAGGAACAGCAGCTTCTATACCCTTAAATCCTGAGAACAAGCCACTTCCACTACCAGCACCAGCACCCATTAAACCTGCACCACCAGCACCTAAAGCACCGCCTAGTAAAGCTGACTTAAATGGATTTTTGCCTGATACAGCACCACCTACAGCACCTACGCCTGCACCTATAAGAGCAGGGACTAATAACTGACCCATGTTATACCTTTCCTACTACGTAGCAAATAGGTTCAATAATTGCACGATAAATCATGCCATAAGTATCACGTTTTTTACTTCTTTTTTGTTTCCAGATATCAGCAGTACGGTGTCTTGCGATATGCTCTAAAACACCCCTTAAAATGCGTTGTAGGGCATTCTTTTCACCAGTCTTGTAAGCATAGTTTACTAATGGTAAGAATAGAGTGTGATAACCTTTTTCGTATGCAGGGTCTAAGTCTTTAGACTGAGCTAACCAAATAGCGTTACGGAAGCTACCAAAGCCATATTCAGCGTTCATAGCTGTGCAGACTATCTTGCCACCACCAGACTGAGTTGTAGTAGATACGTTGCCGATAGGAGCACCATAAGCAGCACCAAGATAAGATGATAATTTTTGATATGGTTTATTTTGTTGAAAGTTGAATCTGTCAATATCAGCTTGTAGAGCAGTTTTTTGATAGTCTTCTGCTGTTTTACCTACGTTAGCTAATTGTGAAATATCACCATAGTCAGCTTGTGCTAATCCAGGAGCATTCATAACAGCTTGGTTTTGCATACCACGTTCACCAGCATAGTTTTGATAAGCTAAGTTACCGTATGTATTTGCAAGTGTTGTAGCTAGTGTGTTTGCTGCTCTGTTTTGAATATCAGCAGATGCACCTGAACCATAACGACCAGCCATAGAAGCTGTGCCTTGTGCAGCTTGAATAGCGTCATTATATGCTTGTGTAGCTTGTTGTGTAGGACCTGCTAATGCTTGTTGAAAGTATGGGTTACCAGCAGATAAGTAATCACCTTGAATAGAACTTAATTGTTGTTGTTGAGCAGCAGGAAGTAATGGGCTACCAGATAATGCTCTTTGCCCTGCTAAACCTAATGCTGTTTGTGTTTGTGCAGATGGTCCGACATAAGTTTGACCACTATAATAATCAGGTCCTGCGGTTTGATAAAGATTTTTTGCTTCACCAAGACCATATTCAACAAACGGTCTAACAGCAGGGTCTAATTCATTTTTTGTAGTAGATGTTTGACCACCACCTGAACCACCACCATAGAATGTAAATGATTGGACTAATTCTTGTAACCAGTTATGTAATTTAAACATATTTATTCCTTGTTATTTTTTAGATGTATTAGATTTAGAAGTTGTTTGATTACCTAAAAGAGAGTTACCTTTATTGTTGCCAGTTACACCAAAGTTAGATAATAAACTTTGAATTTGTGCAGGAAATACTTGTGATTGTGGATTTTGTGATACTGGACGTGCTGGGTCAATAATTGGTCTTGTCGTATCAAGTATAGGTTTTTTAGCAGCTTGTTGCTCTGCTAGACGTCTTCTATCATTTGCTGCCTTTATTGCTTGTTGTTGCATATCAAATTGTTGTTGTGCAGTTTGAGCAGTATTATACCCACTTAAATATTGTGATGTATCTATTGCAGCTAGTTTATCAGCAGATGGAGTAAACCCTAATGTTGTAGCATTTTGTGTTGTTTCATATGGTATAAAAAATGGGTTTTTATTTTGAGCTGCATAATCAGCTATTTGATTATATGTTAAACCTAGTTTTGGCTCTACGCCACTCATTCTGTCGTTGATTCCAAAATCAACATATTGACCTAAAGGGTTAGGAGTATTTTGAAGAAATTCAGCCATAGGTGAATTTTGATTATTAGGTGACATCAAAAGTGACGTTGGTTGATAAAATTTGTTAAACGCTGCTAACGCTTTTGGGTCATTAGCCATTTGAGCTTGAATATCTTGGTATGCTTCGTAAGGTGTGTAAGCATTAGCCGCAACTATATCTTTATTAAATTTTGGTTGATTAGGGTCATAATTCATACGAAGCTGTCCACCCATTTTGTCAGTACCTGTATTAATTTGCCCTAATGCTGGCAAAAGATTATATACACCTCTATCACCTGAAATAAAGTATTTAGACGTATTTAAAGGGGTATCACGATATGCGTATGTTTGGTTACCGTAGTTAAAACTAGGCTGAGCATACGTTGGAGTAGTACCGCCACCGCCACCTCCACCACCAGAATTATTCATTAGTTGTCCAGTAAGTGAGCTACCAAAAGCAGAGATAGGATTTTGTCCTAACGCTATACCTGCTGCAGGTCCTAATACAGGTCCTATAAAGGGAACTTGTTGAACAATATTATTGACTGCACCACCAACTCCACCTACTACATCACTAATAACTTCTACTGGATTACCCATTTCTTATCCTTATAATTTATATTCCCAAGTTTGAGGTATAAAACCCATTAATCTAGCCTTACGTTCCCAACCTTTACGTTGTGAAGAAAAGGTAACTCTAGACTTACCACCTTGTTTTGCTATTGCTTGAATTTCTTGAAATGCTTGTTGAAATAATGTTTTGTCATTAAGTGTAGACCATGTAGCCCATACATGAAGTGTGTCGCCTATAGGTTGTAATACTACAAACCCAACTAATTCACTAGCATTTGTAGAGATGTCAATATTACGTTGCCCAATAAATAACATAGAACGATTTTCGTAACAGTCACAATAAACATCTTCTACTATCCATTGTGTATGACCTTTTGCTCTTACTAATTCAAGACCATGCTTAACATAGTCCCAATGTTGACGTAATTGGTCTTTAGGTATGTAATGTAAAATCACGCTACTATAATGTATCCGTATGTTTTATCTGCTGTATTGTTTGCAAAATGTTTTAGTGTTGCACTACCGCTACTTCTAGCACTTACATATACGTTAGTAGATGCTGAAGTTGATACATAACTCATTGTAGTAATAACGCTTGGTGTAGCTGGTCTTGTTGGACTTGTGCCTACTGCATAATGTTCTATAGAAACACCAGTATCAGATACTTTCCACATAAGTTCAACATAGTCACCTGCTACCAATTCTACATAAAAGTTTAATGCACCAATAATATGACTTGGGTCACCAGCAGATTTTCTTGCTGCTAAACCAAATCTACTGTTTGATGCTGCAATATCTGTGCCATTTTTTCTAAACCAAACTTCTACATCTTGAGAGTCGTTGGTTGTATTCTTAAACTGTATAGAAAATTCTAAATTATAAAGACCACTATTTCTTACATTAAGCCTAGAGCTATTTGACAAATACACACCGTTAGAAAAGTCAGTAGTGTTAAATGTAATTGCATAAGCTGCAGTTGTTGATGCAGCAGTCTGGTTAGTTGTATCTTGAAACGCACCATAAGGAACAGTATCACTACCAGCAGCAGTACTAATAGGTGTTAATAATATTATACTATTATAACCTATTCTTTCATCAGATATCGTGGTAGTTGTAGCATTGCCTGTAGCTAAAGTAATTGTACCAGTATTATTGCTTTTACCTTCTACAAGGTTATTTACAATTTCAGCTACACTTCTAGGGTCACCACCTGTCCAAGGTAGTTTACGGTACATATCACTACGTGCCATTATCTAGTACCTTGTGTAGAGTAATCTATATCCATGCCAATTGCTGAGAACCAGTTAGCACCAGTAGGTGTTAAAGATACTCTGTGATAACGACCTGCGCTTCTTACAGCACATCTATCTTCTTGGCTAGCTGTTACTGCTGTACCATATGTAATAGTATCGTCTAACATACGTCTAGAAGCCACAGAAACGCTTGCAGAGCCACTATCTACAGAAGGTCTAATAAGAGTAAGCACAGAGTTATAACCATATTCTAGGTCGTTTGTCACAATATTTGCTGTAGCAGGAGTGCCTGTAAATGTAATAATTTTAGTATCACGAACACCACCAAACAAGAATTTACCACCTGCATATAGTCTATCATCTAGTGTAGTTGTAAGAGTATCTATAGTCTTTAATGCTGTAGCACTTGCTGCCATATCAATAGCAACACCAGTACCTGAGCCTACACCTGTAGCTGTAAATAATACACCTATAGTATTAGCAACTGCACCAATATTTGTAAATGATGTGGATGCCTCTACATTACCACTTGTTGAACCTGATGCTACTGTAGTAAGTGTAAATGTATTTGCTCCTGTGCTTGTAATAGTATAATTACCATCTAAAGCAGTTCCGCTAGTAAAGTCTATAGCTAATACATTACTAGTAGAAAACCCATGAGCTGTAATAGTTACTGTGACAGTTGTTCCTACTCTACTATATGTTCCTGTTTTTGTACCCAAACTTCTAATAGTGTATTGTTTTGTAGCTACAAATGAGCCTGCTGTTATGTTGTATGCGGTATCTATACCGTCTAAAGTTGTACCTGTTGTAGCTAGAGTAGATAAAACATCTACGTCTGTATCTGCTTCACACCATTTTTGTGTTTCAAAATTGTAGATAAGTAATGCTCTATTACCTGAAACTGTTGTGTAATTCCAAATAACTAAGTTACGTTCTGGGTCTATAGCTGCTGAAATAGAGTCAATATCACCAATATTAGCATTACCAAAAAAGTATCTGTCTACTTTTTCTGAACCAATACCAACAACTTGTTGACCATTGCATGAATAAAAACCATCATCTGATAAGAAGTATGTAATACCACCGTATTGGGCTATAGAACCACCTTCTATACAACCTACGTTACGAGAAATCGTGTCAAATTGGAAGAATAATGGTGAGCCAATATATGACATACGCACAATGGCTTTTTCTAAGAATACTATACCAAATTCACCACCTGTAATACCAGTAATATCACCACCGTCAGGAAGTTCTTGATAATCTGATTGTGATGCAGCACCTGCTGTCCAATCTGTTGGGTCATTAATATCTGACCATTGTACTCGTGATGGATATGTACCAGCACCTATATTAGCACTTACTACAAAGTCACGAACTACTGTAATGTATTTAGCTACTGGAGCTGCTGCTGCTAAGTCTGCAAAGTCTGTAGATGAATTTACATCAAAGTATTGTATCTTTTCAGAGCCATTAGAAGCTAGTGCATAGTTACCAAATTGAACAAATTTCCATCTATTAATACCTGTATAACCACCAACTTTAGATACATCTTCCATAGTTAAATCTGTAGCAGATACCTTAAATAACTTTGTAGCACCACCTGCAAATATACTTACATCATTATCCACTTTAGCTGCAAAACAGTTATTAAGGTCTTCTGTAGCTGCACCTGAATAGTTTACTGCTGACTTAAATGGACCATAACCTACCGCTAGAGGAATAACGTTATTAGCTTCAGATACTGCATCTAAAATGCTAGGTTGGTCAGGTAACCAGTCTTTAAATTGTATGCGTTGCGTTGTCATACTTTATCTTCCCAATCTTTAATTTTATCTATCCATTCATAAAACATTTTGGAATCAAATACATCTACTCTTGTATAACATTTATTGTTTTCAGAAAATAAACTTGTTTGTGGGTAGCCAGTAGGTTTATAAATTAAATCATCTGAATCTGCATTTAATACAACAAATGGTATAGTAGAGTTATTAAATAAATTAACAATTAATTCACAAGCTCTGCAACTTAAAGTAGTCATAATAACTCCTCTTAACTTGTCTTTGTGAGCATTAATGAATTCAACTGACTCTTTATAATTTACCATACAATAGCTACAGAACCTGTAGAGCCATCTGTTCCATATCCACCAGAGAATGTAGCTGATTGACCTGCACCGCCTGCTACACCTGTAGCACCTTGATTTCCACTAGTAGAATTTCCACCACTGCCACCAGTTCCACTATTACCGCCATAATTTGTTCCACCGTTACCACCAGTTCCACCACCAGCTATAACTGTTCCACCTGAATATACATATGCACTTGAACCACCACCGCCACCAGACCAACCACCTGTAGAATTAAATGAGTTAGGGCAACTAGCACCGCTTCCTGCACCACCGCTAGTATATCCAGCACCACCTTGACCTTTTCTTTGAGCAACGTCACTATTAACAGAATTCCATGTTGCACCATCACTTCCACAATTAGATATACCTGACCTACCACCTTGACCACCTGCACCTACTGTAATAGTAAGTACCTCTCTAGGAGTAACAGTAATTGTTCTTATGTCTTTATAAGAAGTGCCTCCTGTTTGACCATTTCCAGTACCACCGCCACCTCCGCCACCACTAGCACCACTCATGGTAATAGTAAGACTTCTAACATCTACAGGAACAGTAAATGAACCGCTAGACGTAAAGGTTTGTGAGCCTGCTTTATATTGTGATGAAGTTAGCCCAAAACTTTGTGCTGCAGTTACTGCTTTTCTAGCTAAAAAAGGCATTTTATATCCTACTTAAATTGAACTTGAGAAGCTAAAACTGTAAAGGCTGCTGAACCTGTTTTAATAATAGAATATGAGTAAGCATCTACACTAGAAACATTACCTGTTGTTGGTGCTGCACCACCTTGCCATTTAGGAGTAACAGATGAACCATCTACTTGAACAGCACTATTATAATAAGCTGTTGAGCCTTGTGTTACTAAAAATACAACTGTAATAGATTCACCTGTAGACATAGCAGTATTTAAAGATGTGCCACTAGATGCTCTAAAGTTTACAGTCCAGTTAGCACTTGCGTTACTTGTGTAATAGAGAATAGATTGTGTAGTAGCATCATAGTTAATAGTGCCTGTAGCTGCTGTTGCTGATACAGTTATACCTTCTAAAGCATTAACAAATTTAGATGAGATAAGTGCAGAAGTACCTGTAAATGTTTGTTTAGCAGTAAAATTAGTAGCAACATCATCAAAGACTGTATTTGCATCATAAGCCTGAACATTAGTGCCAATTGCTAATCCTAATGCAGTTCTAGCATCACTAGCTGTAGTAGAGCCTGTGCCACCTGCTGTAACAGGAATAGTATCACCAGAAGTGCCTGCTTGTAAGTCTTTAATTTGTGCCATTAAAGAACGAATAGCATTGTTTACGTTTGCAGGTGAGCATCCTTCAGCAATGTTAATATTACTAATGTCTGTATTGTCTGCTGGGGTTGCTGAATATTCACTAATTTTTGTCTTTGCCATTTTTTACCCTTGTCTTAACCAAATGTCTGTACTTGGAGTTGTATCAGTCCAAGTTTCTGTTCCTGCTGTAACTGTTGTCCATGTATCTGAAGAAGGTGTAATAGGATTCCATCCTTCGCCTTGTATAACGCCATTAGCTATTATAGTTCCGTTAGCTGTAATACCTGCTGTTCCAGTTGCTGTATAATTACCTAATGCAGTTACGTCAGCAAAAGCACTAATTGCTGCAACACCGTCTGCAATATAAAAACCATCTGCTGTAACTGTAGCTGTGCCATTTACAAACGCTTGACCGCCAAGTAATAAACCACCGTTAGCTGTTACAGTTCCATTTGCTGTAATACTTGCTTGAGCTAACTTTAATAATCCGCCAAGTGCAAATACACTGGCTGTGCCATTAATATATCCTACACCAGATTGAATTAAACCACCTAAAGCACTTACTGTGGCAGTTCCGTTAATAACTGCAGAACCTAATAGAATTGGAACTAAAATACCATTTGCTGAAACAGTTGCAGTTCCGTTAATAACTGCAGAACCTAATAGAATTAAAGCTAAAGAACCATCTGCTGCAACGGTTGCGGTTGCGTTTATTGAACCATTTGCACTGAATGTTAAATTACCAAATGATGATACTGTAGCTGATGCTAATATTGAACCAGAGGATGATGTTGTGTAGTTTCCTAGTCCAGTAACAGTAGCTGTTCCGTTTACAGAACCTGAACCAAATAATATTCCTGCACTTGGAGTCCAAGTAACAATAATTGCACCTTGTGTTCCAGAAGCTCCAGAACGTAAAGTGCCACTAGCCTGACTAATACCACCACCACCACCTGCACCATATAAACCACCAGCAGAAGCGTTTCTAACGTTAGCACCACCCCCACCACCACCACCTCCGCCTATAAATGATAGTATATCTATACCAGCACTACCAGCAGAACTATTGGCTTGTCCAGTTGCACCTCCTCCGCCTCCACCATTTGTAGCAGTTGTAGCAGAAGTTGTTCCAATTGCTCCTGTTGCTCCTCCAGAACTTAGTGAGTTGTTACCGCCATTACCGCCTACACCAGACGCACCATTACCACCTGCTGTGCCTCCTCCGTTACCACCACCACCGCCACCAGCAGTCAAACTGTCATTAGCGGTATTAAGTCCATTACCACCATTGCCACCAGCACCGTTTACTCCTGCAGCTCCTCCACCTCCACCACCAGCAGTAGCAGTATTTGTTATACTAATAGTAACATCACCATTACCACCAGTACCACCAGATGATGTTCCTGTACCACCTATACCACCTGTAGATGTTGTGGTTGTAGTTACGCCACCTACGCCACCTGTAGCTGTATATATGGTATCCCAAGTAGTTGTGCCGCCTGTACCACCAGTAGAAGTGCCTGATGTTGCACCTGCAGCTCCAGCTCCTTCAGCTCCAATAGCATAAGTTACAGAGCCACTATATGTTTGATTGGTAAGAGTTCTATATCCTGCTCCACCACCACCACCACCTCCTGAAAAGCTAGTAGTAGCTACATAAATTGCACCAGAACCACCTCCACCTCCACCAAATATATATATATTATTGGCAGAATTATTCCAATTAGTAGGTACTGTCCATGATGTGCCAGATGTTAAAATATTAGCTGCTGCTGGAGTAGTCCAGTTTCCAGTATCAGATGTAAAAAAAGTTGCTCCGTTAGTTATTGTGCCTATATTAGGTGCTGATAAACCTACATAAGCTACATTGGTAAAGTTTGTTGTAAATGTATTTGTAACTGCTAATGTTGCAGTTGTATTTGTAGTGCCATAAGTGCTAGATTTTAATGTTAATAAGTTGCCAGAAGAACCACCTGCTGCCCAAGTTGTTACTGTTGTAGTTGTTGCTGCTGGTAGCGTAATAGAAGAAGCAACAGTTTTAGAACTTGATATTTGGTTAAAAGTATTTGCACCAGTAATAATGTAATCAGCAATACCTGTAGCTGGACTTATAGATAAATTATAATAAGTCTTACCACCACCAGCAAATGTTTTTGCAGTTGTAGATGTATCTGAAAAAGCTATTGTAGATGTATCAGCATTTATTACAGAACTTGCAGGTGGTGCCCATACTGTTCCACTACCAGATAAAGTCCATGTGCCAGAACCCATACTGACAATAGCATTTGCTGAATTTGCAATTGAAACAGATGTAGCTGATAGATTTTGATTGTTAGCTGCAAAAGTACCTAACGTAACTGTAATTATTCCATTTATACTTGCTGTGTCTGCTAAAGATGTAGTGCCACCTGTTCCATTTATTGTAATTGGATTTATAGTCTTACCAGCAGATGTAATTGTTTGTGTGCCAGAAGTTGCAGTAAATGATATAACCCCTGTGCTTGCTGTACATGTCATACCAGATGCCAAAGTTAAGTTATCTGTGCGAATAGACATTGCATTAGTACTTTGTGCCCATGTTCCTGTAAACCCTGTAAAGTCAAGTGATGCTACCCGTGAGCTGTTTGTAAATACTATTGTATCTGTTCCAGCTGTACCAAATGAAAACTGATTGCCTGACCCTGAGCCTACAGTAAATGGGACTGTTATTGCGCCAAAAGAAAATGTTCTTGTTCCAGTTGAGCCTGCGTAGTTTGAAACAATTTTAGCTGTACCTGAGTAGGTAAAGTTAGTGGCAGTTGCGCTATCCCAAATAGTTGCTGCGTTTCCAGTTAAAGTTATTTGACCTGTACCAAAACTAATAGAACGTGCGCTTGAGCTAGATGATGAAAATGTTAGTGCAGTTAAGGTATTGCTCCCTAACGCTAGAGTACCAGCAGTAAATGTGTATGCGCTTGCAGCTGTAAGAACGCCAGATGTTCCTAGTGTCACTGTGCCATTTGTATGGGTTACGGTACTTGAAAGATTTAAAGTACCAGATTGTATTGTTGTTGTTGTTGAGCTTGAAGTATTTGTAAATGTTGTGCAGTTTAAAGTTCCACCAGAAATAGTACTTGTAGCACCTGCGGAACATGTAAGTGTAGTAAAGCTTGTTGTAACAGAATTTATATCAAGCGTGCCATTTGTAAATACTATTGCTGCACCTGTGGTGTTACCTACTAATTGAACTGATGTTCCAGTGTTATTAATTGTTATTGGACCTATTGTTTTACCAGCAGAGGTAATTGTTTGAACACCAGAAGTTCCAGCGAAGGTCCATATGCCTGTGCCTGCAGTAAAGGTCATGCCAGAGACTAAAGTTAAATTTCCAAAGAATGAGCATGTAGCTGTTGATGGCGACCAAGTGCCTGTAAAACTTGTAAAATCAAGATTGCGTATAAAAGAACCTGTAGTTACTGTTAAATCTGTACCTGCTGACCTATTAAAGTTAAATGCGTTAGTATCTGCTCCATTACTAGTACCAGCAGTTATTGTCATGGTGGTAGAGCCAGTTAAATTAACTGTTGGAGTGCCTGTATAAGTAAGGTTGTTAGCGTTTGCAGTTGTCCATGCTGTGCCAGTACCTGTTATTGTAATGTTGCCAGTGCCAAACTGTATAGCTCTCGTGTTGGCATTAGTACTTGAAAATGTTGAAGTAGTTAAGGTTTGATTATTTACATTTAATGTGCCATTAGTTAATGTTAATGCTCCTGATGATGTAAATGAATCACCTATCGTAACAGTAATTCCAACACCATTAATGGTGACAGCACTTAATGTTTTTCCACCACTTGTAATTGTTCCAGTAGCATTAAATGTAGTAGTTCCAGCATAAGTTAAAGTCATACCTGATACTAATGTTAAGCTACCTGATATAGCCAATGCAGGAGTTGATGCTCCAGCAAGTGTTCCAGTAAATCCTGTGCAAGTAATACTTTTTGCTACTCTACTGCCTGAAACAGTACAAGTAACTGCACCAGAACCACCATCAAAGAATACATCGTCAGCAGCGGTAGGAACTGCTTGACCACCAGTGCCACCAGATGTTAATGCCCATTTAGTGCCAACAGTAGCATCCCAAGAGGCTGTTCCACCTACCCAATATCTATTAGCCATTGTCTACTTCCTGTACAAATTCTTCTGTAGATTCTTCTGTTGTTTCTTCTGTAGGCGTGCTAATTTCTTGTGCAATTAATTCAGAACCATTCCAAATAGTATTAGTAGGTAATTCACCAAAATAATACCCTTCAGGAGCTTGGTCTGTAATTTCAGCTATGATAATGTTTGTAGGTTTATCAGTAGCCTTGTCATAAACAACACAAGTAGTCATAAATTAAGCTAATGTAACTGAAAGATTACCTGTAGAAATCTTAAAGATGTCACCAGTAGTAACAGTTTTAGATGTGTCTAATGGTGTATGGTATAAAAGATTACCTGCTGTAGAAGCATCTCTAATACCAATATGTGTTACAGTTCCCCAGTTTGCTGTGCAAGTTGGAAATGTAATGTCAGCAGTTGTAACTGAAGCACCGTTAGAAGGTGCACCAAATGTAGCTGATTGTCTAGCGTAAGAACCGCCAGTTACTTCTGTGCCTGTGTCTGCGTCTGTAGGGTCTGTTGTATATAATGCTACATATACTGTTGTAGGTGTTGTGTAAGCTGTATTGCGTAGAGTAACGTTAATTAAAGCGTTCTCTAAATAATTACTCATTTCTGCCATGATGTTTTTCCTTTATCTTGGTGTTACGTTTAATGTTGTGTATGCGTATGTTTGTCCCAAATCGCTTTTCTTGATATTAGCAATGGCTCTATCATATAAAGCTGACCATGTTGCTACTCTTGGGTCATTCATAAGATACGGTTCTGCTTCTGCTAGAGTTGCGTAAAGTAAAGCGTCTGGGTAGTATGCTAAATACAAGTTACTAGATGTTGTAGTAGAGATAAATGTAGGTTGAGCATAGTATAAAATTTGAATAGTGTAAGTTGCATCTTGGCTAGGTGCAAACTGAAACTCTGTACCTAACATTGTAAAGTAATGTGAACGACCTGATAATGATGTTTGACCATTACGGAAGAACAAGTCAGGTGATTGGAACTCTAAGATAATAGGTGGATTACCCTCAAAGTGCATCTCTCTTAACTCTAAGAAGTCAGTAGGAAATGCTACCTTATTATCTGTGGCTGTAGTAGTTGCAACCTTTAACATAGCTTCTGTTCTTAAGTCACGACTCATTCTTAACTGTGCCATCTGAACAAAGTCAGGGATAACAGTTGTTAAGTCTGTACGTGCAAGATAGCTTTCTACCGTTGATACAAAGGTAGTATAGTTTGTAAATGCCATTCGTAATCCTTATTGTTTTTTAACTAATACGATACAACCATTATCTATCTTTACTTGTTTGGTAATAGTAAAGCGAGTGCTGAGATGTTTATTCCACCACTCTAAAGGTTGTTGTATAAGATGTGCGTTTCTACCGTCTGGTAAGATTTTCATTGCCGGACCAGTATGTATTGTAAATAGTCCGTATTTATCTACTACTCTTTTTAAATCATCTAGTACGTTATCTAGTAATTCAGGCTCTATGTGTTCAAGAACGTCTATACATGTTACAAATTCGTTTGGTTCTGGTGTTTGACTCCATAATGGATTACTAGGTTCATACGGAGTGTAGATTACTTCTGACTTTATGCTGTCCCTTAGTCTACATTTTCCTGCACCGTAGTCTAATAAACTTGTAATACCAAAACTTTGTATAACATCATCAACAATAGGTGCAAAGAACGTACTTGCTATCCCATATTCAGGGTTCTCATGCAGTTTAGACTGCATTTCTCTATATTCGTTAGAGATTAAGTTGTTCAATGACTTCTTTCCATGTTCTATCGTCTTGATAAATGAGTCTCATGTGTCTATACCAAGGCATACTTACTTGAGCATATCTCCATTGGTGATATTTAGGTACTAAGCACCATGTTTTAACGCCCATAGCAGCACTACAATGTAAAGCTGTAGTATTAACCCCTAAAACCATATCACAAGCTGCTATAAGAGCTGCTGTATCGTCATAATCTTTTGCGTCAGATGCTAATTCTAGGTACTTAATGCCTTCAATTTTGCTTTCTACGCTATAATCTAAGCTAACTAACTGTATATCTTTGCGTCTTAATAGTGGCTGTAAGTCATCTTTTGTAAGAATACGACCTTTAGAGTTAGTTCTAAATGTACCGCCTTTAGTAGTGATACCTATTACAGTCTTACCCCATGGTTTAAACATGGCTTTCCACATTTCAACCTTATCTGTATCAGGTACTAGAAAAGGAGTACCAGGAAAAGATTTGCTCGTTGGTCTGAAAAACTGAGGTAACCCACCAATAGGACATCTTGCATCAATTGTAATGTCATTTGCCCACTCCACTTCTTTTGCTTTGCGTGTCCCATGAACAATTGCTTTAGGGAAACTACGTTTAAATAATGTTTCTAATCTTTCATCACAGTCTATATAGACTTGCTTACTAATAGCAATAGCGTCTGGTATACATGAAGCGTAGAATATCTCATCACCTAAACCTTGTTCGCCATATATAACTAATGTCTTATCCGGTGAACCATCCCATCTTACTTCGTCACCATAAGATAACTCTTTACGAAACTTACCACCTAGTGACTTGTTCCATTCTGACCAACCCTTTTCCCATTCACCTTTAGCAAGGTAACTATGAGCTAGGTTTAATTGTGCGTTTAATTCGTTAGGGTCACATTCTAAAGCCATCTTTGCTGACTTCTCTGCATCATCCCATCTTGACATCTGAACAAGTGAAGCTGAAGCGTTAGCATAAGCTAGTGCATAGCTAGGGTCTAATTCTGCTGACTTTAAAAAGTATTTAATAGCATCATCAAACATATCCATTTCATGGCATGCACGACCTAGAGATGTCCATAACGCTTTATTGCTTGGTGATTCTTGTAATGCTCTACGGAAGAACTGATATGCAAATGCAGGCTTATCACCCATTAACCAGATATAACCTAAGAAGTTTAGTGTAGCTGCATCATTAGGGTAAACCATTAACACTTCATTAATTATAGGTAATGCTGTGTCATACTCTTCTTTTTGTATGAGGTCATGTATTGCTAACTGTACGTTCTTTAATTCGTGTTTATCCACGTTTGGTAGTCAACTTTAGATATGGATAGTTTTCGTTTATTTCTTTTATGAGTTCTTTTGTTTGGTTAGGGTTATACATGTCTATACCCTTTTGCTTTAACTGCATTTCCACTACCGGTGGAATACTAGCAAAGTGCGCCCATTCTTGTTTAACACCTTTGTTCCAAATTTCAGGGTTATCTCTGGACTTTTTAATATTGTCTAACATGCCACTAATATCTTGTGTGCTAGTTAGGTAGTATGTATCTTTAGCAGGGTCATAGTCAAAGTACTGACTTACACCTGTTACGCTATTGTGGTCAAATAATATTGGCATAGTAAAAATAATAGAGGGAGAATTAACTCCCCCTATCATATCACATCTAGTTACTAAGCACCTGTGTTTTGCACTTTTGCATGTGCGTCAGGGTTCTGTACTACTAAAGCATATTCTGCTGTTAATAGATATTTAGTTGAGTCACCAGTTTTAGCAAGTTCTTCTTTGCTTAAAGGTCTGAGTGAAGCTAAACCAACATAGCCTGGGTCAATACAAAGAACTGCTGCATCACGCATGAAACGGTCAAGTTTCACAGTGTGGTTACCGAAGTCAGAAACGTAAACGTCTGCTGCACCAGTAATAGTAGCTTGTGTTGTACCTTGAACATTGTTGAACTTAGTAGCAATACCACTAAAACCAGAGAAACGTGATTTGTTAGTTGCTGACATAAGGATTGTTGATGGCTCGCCACCATCTGTCCAAGCTAATTGTAAAGCTGACTTTAAGTCTGCTTCAATGAATGTTACTGCTGTACCGTCTGTAGGAGCTGCAACAAGACCACCTGAAAAGCCAGGAGTAGAACCTGATGTAGAACCTGTAGCTAGTACTCTGTTTACAATCCAAGACTCAATACCTGCTGATGAACGAGCTGTTGCTGCGCCACCTGCTGATGATGCTTGGTTACGTACGATAGCATACTCCATGTCACGTTTCATTTCCTTACCGGCTTTCATAAGTTGGTAAGCAACTTCAGACTTACGACCATATTTTTTAACTACGTCATAAGTGTTTGAAATTTGAACTGTCTTGCTTGAGATTTGAGTATAGTTACCTAATACTGTTGTTGATGCTAATGTTGCGTATGAAGCGTCATCACCTTCAACTGCTCTGTTAGTCGCTGCTGCTGCTAATGCGTCTGTTTGCCATTGATGATAAGTTTGCCCTGCTGACATTCTTTTTGCCATTGATAACAATGGTGTGTCTTCTGGAGAAATATCAAAAATGATATCTTCAAAAGACTCCGCTATACCTTTACCGGTATAACTATTGGTTGCTGATACTGCCATGATTATGGTTTCCTTTTAAATTAAAGCATGTTTTCTATAAGTTTTGTAGCTGCGTCTGATTTACCTGTCTTACGTAATTGCTCACGTAGGTTACGGTGGTTAGAGTTAGCTTCCGTTTTGGTATCTTTAGAACCAGGTTTCACCACTGGTTTAGCACTTGATACTTTTTTCTTTACAGTAGAATTCTGTTGAAGTTTGCGCCATTGCATAGCGTCATGCAATACCTTTACGTGACGAGGGTCAACAATTGAGTTGAGTTCGGCATCAGAAAATCCATAATCCTTGCCAGTAGATAACAATGCTTGGTTAGTCTCAGGACTCCAATTTGGTATCTCTTTTGCTAGAATTTCTTTTCCCTTTGCTATCTTCTCAGACATCAATTGCGTTTGCTTATAAACGACTTGTTGCTTTTTGGCTTCAAACTGTGAAACGAGTTGGCTACGTTCTTGCTGTAGTTGGTTGTATGTAAAGAAAAGTTTTTGCGCTTCCACAAAGTCATTATCAGACAATTGATTCCAATTCACGTTAGCATATTGGTTTAATTGTTGGTCTAATGATGTGATTTTTGCTACATCTTCAATCAACACATTGTTAAGTTGCATTTGTTCGTGAAAGGCTTGCTCCTGCAATTGTATTTGCTGGGCATAAGTTTCTAGCTCTTTACGTTGTTCTGCTACTTGTTGTGTCTTTTGCGTGTAGTCTAAGCCTTGTTGAGCTAATGCTACTACTTCGTCTAGTGGTTTTTCAACATCTTCACCATTGACTTTAAGTTTAAGGATAGCAGGAACTTCATCTTGCGACTGTTCTTCTTCCTCAACTTCGTCATCTGATTCTTCTGTTGCTTCTTCTGATTCTACTTCTTCAGTATCTTCAGCTTCAGCCTCTAGTGGTGTTTGTTCTTCTTCGTCTTGAAGTTCAGGTGGTTTAACATCTGATTCAACACTATCACCAAGCATAGTCTCTAACCGACTTTGTGGTGACTGTTCTGCGACTTGGTCACTCATAGTTTTATTTCCTTGAAATTAGACAATAGAAATACTCGTTAGAGTATTAAGTGGGCTTGTCCTTACCCAAATATCTTAAACTTAGGTCTGTCCGTTTGGATAGCTGCTAACTTACCTGTTTGCATAACGTCAGTAAGTTGCTTGTTTATTTGGTTTAATAACTGTAATGCTATTACTAATCTGTTGTGTGTCTTCTCATCACCTAATGGACTGTTAGCCATACTAGCAATAAGACTTTCACGAACCTTATCCATAGCTTCTTTATAGATAGGGTTATCTAATATCTTTGATGCTTGTTCACCACGCTTAACTTCTTCTAGTGACTTATCCGCCATACATCATTCCTGACTGAGCTTTGATTTGAGCAATAGCTAAATCTGTCTCTGCTTTAAGTTGTGCTTTAAATCTTTCTAGTTCTGCTTGTGACATTATCTTTTCACGTTCAATAATAATGTCATTCTTACTACGTTCTTGTTCTTGTGCTAACTGAGCCTGTGCTTTTTGTTGTGCCAATTGCATATCAGACTGAGCTTTTTGTTGCTCAATAGCTAACTGACCTTGAATAAGAGTTTCTTGAGGGTCAGGTTGTTTTGGTTGTTCACCTTGTGGGTTCTGAGATGGGTTAGTCCAGAACTCTTCAGGGTTCTTAAAGCCTGCGTTCTGTGTAAGTTTAGCGAGTGCGTTGTATATCTTCTCTGGTGATGTAAGACCTATTTGGATAGCTTCTTTTTGCATATTCAAGATAGACATGAGATGTGCTAACTGTTGGTCTTTATTACCTGCGCCTAATCCTACAGAGATAGATAAATCATTACGGTCTTCCCATTCTCTAGGGTCTACTTCTACCCACTTGTTACGCATACGAACAATGTCAGGTTTGGTAAGTGTAGTTCTTACAAGTCTATGAACAAGTTTAAATAGTTCTTTTACACCTGTCTCTGCAAATGTTCTAGCTACTAACTCAATACGTTGTTGAGACGCATTCATAATCTGTGCTACACCGGTAGCTGTCTTGTTTAGACTGTTAGCATCTAAGCCTTGATTGTAAGCTGTAACACCTGTTCTCTTTTCTTTCATAGAGTCCATGTATTCAACCATACCGAATGATGATGCTGGTAGTGGTGGATGTGATAAAGGCATAATGCCTGAGCCTGGGTCACCTTCTACACGAACAATACCACCTGGACGTGATGTAAGCATATCATCTAGGTTTACTCTATCAGAGATAGCATAACGACCATTGTTAGCTAGATACATGTTATCTAACTGACCACGAATAAGGGTAGACTTAATTAACTGAATGTCCATAGTCAAGTCAGCATAAGAACGACCGATATGTCTATGTGGCATTATCATTGGAGTGATACATGCGAAAGGTACAACCTCAGTCTTTTCTTTATAAAGAACTGTGTTGCCTAAGATAACTACTCTATGACGTTCACCATCTATTTTAATATAAGTGTCTTTAACTAATGCTTCGCCTGACTCAATAGCTCTATCGTATTCTTCATCATAAATATCACGTGCATTAGACTCTTCTTCAAACGTATCACGAAGGTCTGACATAATAGACTTGATGTATTCTAGTGGCTTATTAAATGCTTTTGCAATGTCAGCTAACTGCATCACTTCTCTATGTTGAACAAAGCGTGCATCTTTTAGATTAGGACCAGTAACTTCTACAGACACCATAATGCTTTCAGGTGCTACGTTTTCAATCTTAATCTCTGTCTTTTTCTCTGTAACCTTGAGCTTAACATCATGTAACATAGGTTGCATAATAGTAGCAGGGTCTACACCATTCATAGCTGCTTGCTGATAGATAACATCCATATTGACAGTTGGGTCAGGATAGCCAGTATGTTCTAATACTTCTGTATTCTCATCTGAAGCCAACATCTGTAGTTGTGCATCAGTTAAACCTTTGTAATCATATTCTTCTACTTCTTCTTCATCTTCTGAATAGACTTTTACATAGCCATTCTTAGAAAGTAGTGCGTCTTTAAACCATACGTAGAATGTCTTGAACCCTTCGTTCTTTTCCATGACTACATGGTTAATGTAATCTGTTTCTTGCTCTGCTGCGTCTTGGTCTTCAGGACCTTTAGGGTCAAACTGAACAACCTTATCACCAGCTACAAAGACTTTTAAGAGTTGTGGTAATGCAGCCTCAATCGTATCTTGTACGTCATAGCTAATTACTTGTGAACGACCTTCCTCTTCGTTACCAAAAGGTTGACCTAGGTAATAGTCAATTGCATCTGCTCTATCATTAGATAGTGAAGAGTCATTGACACCATAAGCCATACTCTCTTCAAGTTCTACCTGAGCTATGATTTCCATGTCTTGTAACTTCATTAAACAATCCCTCTAGTATTATATTGTATCTTCTCTCTAGACCATGATTCGTTCTTCATAGCTTCTATAGAGGTACATAAGTATCTGAATGCGTCTGCTCCATGTGAAAACTCATCATGCAATGGCGCACCAGGTTCGTTGGTTGCAGAGTTTATACTTCTGCGATAATTCTTTAAACATTCAACAAGTCTTTGTGCTGACTTGTCAAAGTATATACGGTGGAAGTTCATACGTGCTAACTTAATACCAGACTCTATGTCTGCTTTAGGCACGATACGTATATCCCATCCTAATTTCTTCATAATATCTTCTGCTGATATACCATGCTTAAAGTCTTTAGACTGTCCGTCATGTGGTAAGAACATTGTACCCCAGTTATAGGATAAGTTCTTTAGTTGTGCAGAATAGCTATCTAATGTTCTGTGGTCATCTTCTATATAACCAATGATGCGTAAATCTGATATACCCTTTTGGCATAGGATAACTGACATGCTGTCGTTCCATCCTAAGTCCATAACTACATGAACCTTCATCATAGGGTCATAAGGTACAGTTGTTATACGGTTACCTTCTTGTGCTTCTCGTATCTCGTTAGAGTATATAGCACCATCTACAGCAGCCTTACAATCACCTTCCCAGATGTTTGCATAGTCAGGGTTAGTCTTCTCACTATGTAGGCGTTCAATTTCTAGCACTTCAGGAAACCAAGGATTGTCAGTATAGTTTACTTTAACAACCTTAGCGTTCTCTGGTGGTTCTACCACAAATCTAGTGTATGTGTCGTCTGTGTCTATGTTAGGGTTGAATGATACCCATATCTCTGAATTAGGTTTACGTATTGTAGGTATTAATATGTCCCATGACTTCTTACTAACAGTCTGAGCTTCTTCTACCCATACAACATCACAACCTTCAAAAGACTTTATAGACTCTACTGTGTTTGTAGCAAGACCGGTAAAACTAAATGTACTACCGTTAAGACCTCTAATCTCTGACTCTAGGACTTCATAGAAAGCTCCTAGACCTAAAGACTGTATCTGGTCATTAAGTAATGTATGTACTGATTGTTTAATACTACGTTGTATTTCTCTGGCACATAAGACACGTGTTGGCTCATTCGCTGCTTTTATAAGCAATGCTCTAGCCATAGACCATGACTTACCTGAACCTCTACCACCGTATGCTACTTTGTAACGGTGTGGCTCAAATAGAAACTGTAACTTATCAGGAAACTCAGCTATCGTTTGGTTTGACAAAGCTAATTCCTACACCAATGGGTATATCTCCACCATCTACACCACTTATCTCTGTAGATGATAGGTCAGGTAATGACTTACGTAATAGTATCTCTATTGCCTTCATGCGTGTAGGTGTAATTTCTTTTTCATCATCTACACCAAGTGCATGATTTTGCAAGACATTTACTAGCTGACTTGTTTGTATTTTTGTTCTTACTTCGTCTTGATGTCGTTTTCTTAATCGTTCTGCCATGATATTGCAACTCCCTTAGGTTGGTTGCCCTCTGTTATAGTTCTGATTCTTTGTTATTACCCTTAAGTGGGTATATCATTCTATGGTAAGTCTGCCACCACTCTTTTGCGTAATCAGAATTCTGATAATCCTTAAAGCAAGGTGTGCCGAGGGTGTGATGGACTAACTTAGCATCTGGGTTGTATTCGTATTCTGTTTCTAGCCAGTTCCATGTTTCGTCTAGCTTGCCTACTTGTTCTTCAGGATACTTAAGCCATTCAAACCTGTGTAGGTATTTACCTGTTTGTTCTTGCACAAACTTAGGTGTTAATTGTTTATTGAGCCAATGTCCACAGTTCCATAACATAACGCTTGACCAATTCTTTTTAGGATAGTCTTCGTTCTTTGCACCTAAATATTTAATAGGGTGCTTTGTTTGGTAATGATGCTTAACTACCTTGATTGCTTCGTCTGTATCAAAGTTAGCTAGTATCTCTGCAATATCTGTGCGGCATATCATGTCGCCATCTACAAATAGTGCGATACCTTTAAAGTTATTTAGATATGGCACTAGAAAGCGTGAGTAGATAAATGCGTTACTACCGTCTGTATGTGTTTCTTTGTAGTCTTTTAAAGTGTTTAGTGCTAATGGTGTAAAGCTAACCGGTATAGATGACTTCTCTATAACTGACTGGCAAAAGTTATGATAAGCAATTGGTTCTACCTTGCCATCATATCCTACATATATATCTAGTTTTACCACTTTACTTTGTTAGCCCAAAAAGCAGCACTCATTTTTCCTTTAGCAATGTTTTTAGCGTGTCTTGCTTTAAAAGATTTTGCTCTATCTGTATTTGTTTTATCACCACTTACGCCCTTTTGTCCAAAGCGTATAAGTTTTTCTTGGTCACCATCTTTAGCCAATACTGCATGTGACTTAGTAGGATGATTAGGTGTTCTTTTAGGTTTATTATAACCTGAAAATGTTTCTTTACCCTTCTTAATCATTTCTTTTTCTTAGCTGTCTTTGCTGATTGTTTAAATGCCATAGCAGTAGGTGCACCTTTAGAACCTACCTTGCGCATCTTCTCACCTGAGCCAGCCTTGATTCTTGCACGTTTATTTGCAATATTACTGTACAAGCCTGGTTTACTTGCCACGTTTAGCTGCCTTTTTCATAGGCTTAGCTGTCATAGCTTTACCTGTTTTCTTTGCGTATGATTTAGCTTCTTTCTTACCTTTTTCTGTGTAAGCAAACTTCATTTTTCCGACCATTGGCATAATTATTTCCTTTTCTTTTTAGACATACCGCTAACTGATAAAGCTATTGCGGTGGCTTGTTTAGGGTTTGACACTTTTTTTGATGACTTACCTACGTTTAAAGTTCCTGCACCAAATTCTTTAAATACTTTTTTCATCTTTGCCATCTTGCCTGCTTTTGTCTTGGGTGTTGACTTCATTATCTTTCCTTAATTTAATAAATCTATGGTCATGTCTACAATCGTTGCACAAAGAATACTCGGTGAAGTCAAAAGGTTCACCACATTGTTCGCAAATAGATAGTTTCATATAAAAGAAAAAGCCCAACCACGGAGAGAGTGCAGTCAGGCTTTTGTGGGATTACGTTATTAACGGACAGGAGTTGTCCAACAAGTAGTATTATAGCACACTTTGCTATTTCTGTTCAACAACATTATGCGTTTATCCTTCTACCTGCTATTGTCAGTAAATTGTCATAAGCTAGTTCTAACTCCCAATAATAGCCTATTTTTGGTTTAGCACCTAAGTATTTAGTATAGATAGCATCTTGTTGAGGCTTTTCTAAACTATGTATGATAGCGTGCAATGTCCTTACATTAGACATATCCTGAGCAGAACACATTTCTTCAAACGCATCACTTGTAGACTCTCCACCAGATGACATGCCTATGCTTTTAGATGGATAACCTAGCTTGTGATTATCCGACTTCATCCACAAAGCCCAATCATCCAGAATAGATAGTAAGCGTTCCATACTAATCATATTTACCTAACGTATAGGTTATGCTTTCCCCAAATGTTTCTCGTGTAGTATTATGCTGAAGGTTATGTTTAGAGTCATCTGCATTATGTATTGTAATGCTCTTTATCTGGTCATCTGTAAAGTTTGCTGTGTGTCCAAATATAGCTTGTAATGGATGTGGCTGTGGAATGTAATAGTGCATAAGTCTATTATCGTTATCTTTAAATGAATGTACATCACCTTCCATCTTCATAGCTACAAGCAAGTTTTTAATAGTGTGATAGTTAGCGTCTACATGTTCAGCTATTGCTTTTATAGTTTTAGGCTCTGTAAGATAAGCTATTATTTTATCTTTGTTACTCATGATACATCTTTCACTTTGCAATGCCATTTTTTCTTATCGTCTTGATGCCAACCATGTACATGAATAGCCCAACCAGCTTCACGAACTGGACCTACGTTTTCATGGTCACCTATCTTCTTTACTCTAGCTGACATATTTGTTGCTGTAGTTGTTTGCACAGCTAATGTTTCTTTTCCCTTTAAAGCTAGTATATCTATAAAACCAAATAAATCTTGACGTATCCTAGCATAACTATTCCAATGCTCTGTAATCCAACATGTGTATCCTTCTTCTCGTAATTTTTTAAGACTTAACTGCGTTGGGCTAGTTGCCATTAAATTGACTTTCGTTAGGTTTAGATGTTCCGTCTATAAATCTTTTCTCTACATCACCGATAGACTTATTTAGTTCGTATTCATAAGTGTGCGGTGATACATCATCACTATTCTTTTTCTTCTTAAAAATCTTGTCCCAGTTATCTTGTGCTTCTTGTTCAGAAATTAACAATGGTCTTCTGCCAGAACCTTTCCCCATTACTTTACTCCTAAATGTCCGTTAGTAAATAGCCAACCTATAGTTTTTCTATGTGCTTCTTCCCATGCACTTATTCTATCATGTTTATCTAATGATTTGTCATTATCTATCATATGGTGGCATTGGTGACATAACGCTGCAATGCGGAAATCTTGAGCTTTTATGCCAGTTCCCTTGCCATCTCTTAATTGATTACTATGAGCTGCACAAACTGTTCCATCTTCCATTGAACACATCATACATGGAGCTTCCCTAACAACCTCTAATAGTTTTTTATTTCTGTAATTCATTACATACCTTTGTCATCCAGTTAATTAAATCATCTGGTGTATATTCTCGTTGATATTGAGTACAGCGTTTTGTTCCTTTTACATTACCACATATTGACCTGTCAGTAGATGATAGATTTTTAGGTGGCATTGGTGGTAAATTATCTTTAGCTATTCCACAAATATAAAGTTTAGTATTTTTATGTGCAACATGACCAAAGTCAAATTGGTCAATCTCAATTGTATATCCGCCAAATTCATCTTC
>Ga0209596_1000459_pt1 | contig 37558 bp, 39 predicted proteins | sample M_130807_MF_Meta_FD_187314 | JGI IMG/M metagenome (GOLD analysis project Ga0209596, IMG submission 187314) | Freshwater microbial communities from Lake Montjoie, Canada to study carbon cycling - M_130807_MF_MetaG (SPAdes) (version 2) | ecosystem: Environmental > Aquatic > Freshwater > Lake... | reverse complement strand
CCCTCTCCCTCCTGTGTTTATATTGATATCAAGGGGATTGACCCTTAAATGAAATTTGTAAGAAAAATCTCAAAAAAAAATTTCAGAAAAATTTCAGAAAATACAAGGTAAAAACACCACTTTATCGTGTTAAAACCTAAAAAAAACGGACCATAATGACCCTTTTTCACTGGGATTGACATATAGTAAAATTCAGAATTTTGGGGATTTTAGGTCAAAAAGGTCAAAAAGGGACTATCCCCTCTTTACAACTCACACACTTTTTTCTATAATTCTGAAAAAACGAACTATGGAAGATAAAAAAGAAGTATTCATATTGGACTTACCAAACATTGGTAACGATGATGTAATCAAACTAACAGAACAACTAATCCTTCAATCAGACAAACTAATGGATGGATATAGAATTGAGACAAATAACCTCATCGTTGATATAGTTGTGAAAAAGAACTAACCACATCAATTCATATTTTTAGAGTTTACTTAAATCGTGTGAAGAAAAAATATGATATTTTCTTGGAATTTGTTTGAATATATCCAAAAAAATATCGTATTTTAGCATCTAAAGGGGGGTAACCTAAAATTATGAAAGTATTATATGTAAGAATTAGTTCGTTGGACCAAAAGACCGATAGACAAAGGGTCCAAGAAAGTGAATTTAACCTTGTGATAGAAGATAAGGTTTCGGGGTCTGTTCCATTCTTTGAAAGACAGGGAGGGAAAATGGTTTTGGATTTAGTTGAAAAAGGTGAAATTGAAGAATTGAGTGTTTTTCAAATTGACAGATTAGGAAGAGATGTTAGAGATATAGTTAATACCATTCACTTTTTCACGGAACGACAAATTTGTATATCATTTATTAGTCAGGGATTGAAAACATTAAATCCTGATAAAACTGAAAATTCAATTTCTAAAATGGTAATCAATATTTTAGGTATTGTTAGTGAAATTGAAAGAACTCAAATTTTAGAGAGACAAAGACAAGGGATTGACCTGGCTAAATCAAAAGGGGTGTATAAAGGAAGAAAGACAGGAACTCAAGAAGATACACTTAAGTTCCTATCTAAACCTAAAAATAAAAAGGTTATTGAACTATTGAGAAAAGGTTATAAATCAAGTGATATATCAACTCTTGTTGGGGTTCATATAAACACAATAACGAAGATTAAAAAAGTTCTATAATGTTTAGAGATTAAAGGGAAATGTAATCATCATATAATTCAGATATGTTTTCCTTTTTCACTCTAAACCCTGAACCGTGGTCGTGTGGTTTTCCATAGTTGTTCCCCGTCTTATGAACTCCAATTCTTATGTCAAACATAATAACTCCATTCTCTATTGATTTGAGGAATTTATCAAAATTGAAATTAAGGTAAATTTCGGCGTTCAGGTAATGATAATGTCTAATACCATCAATAACCTTTTCTTCGGCGAAAACGACAAATAAGTTCTTCATTTTAGAACTACCTCTCATAAGTTCTTCAAAGGTCCAATGGACCTCATCGTATGAATTGTGTAGTTCATCCTTTATTTTGAGATTGACGATGTTGTTGGAATAAATGACATCTAATTTCATTAGATGTTTGTTATAAACTAAACTCTCACGATGACCGAATATTGAGGCATAAAGTTTCTTTAATTGGGGGAATTGAGGGTCTCTACATTCTCCGTATTTGTCCTTTAATATACCATTCGCACCCACAGGGTGTGTAGGACTTTTTGAAAACAATGTAAGGTAGGAACTATTAAATTGTCTCTTACTTTTTATTTCAAAACCATCAAAATCCGCCTCACGAAGGTTATTTTCCTCAACTCCCAAGTAATCTTCAAAAGTATTACCTATTCCCCCATCTCTATTGTTGGGTCTGTTTGATTTTACAAATCCTAAATCCCGTATTCTTTGGAACTCGGAAATGATTAGTTGTTTATTTACCATTTTTTAATTTTTTTCAGGTAAAAAAACTCTCGGACTTACATTAAAGATTTTTGATAATTCTTGAATATGATTTAGATTATATTTCGTTGGAGATGAGGAACTTTCAACTTTACCAACAAAACCACTTGAAACCCCTAATCTAAACGCCAGGTCAGATTGGGTTAAACCCTTTTCAATTCTTAATTTTCGGGAAACCGAAATAACATATTCTTCTATGTCAGAAAGTTTATTTTCTACCACTATTAAAGTTCTTTTTGTGTGGTGTGAAATAAAACAATTTTGACTATCTTTGCAACTACCTATAGGTAGGTAGAAAAGGTATGGAAGTAAATAAAATTTATAACGAAAATTGTCTTCAAACACTAAAGAGGTTTGATGATAATTCTATAGATATAGTTATTACTTCACCTCCTTACAATATGAATTTGAGAATAAGAAATGGTAGTTATTGTTCTCGTCAAATTGTTAAGGAATTTTCCACAAAATATGAGGGATTTGATGATAATCTCCCGATTGATGAGTTCTATGAACTACATTCAAACATTATTCGGGAGTTATTGAGGGTGAGTAATGTTATTTTCTATAATATTCAAATTGTTACGGGTAGTAAGAGGGCGTTTTTCAAGATTATTGGTGAATTTTCCGAACAACTAAAGGACATAGTGATTTGGGATAAAGGTGTAGGACAACCTGCGATGTCTCCTGGTGTGTTAAATCGTCAAAGTGAATTGATACTTGTATTTGAGAAGGAAAATGCGATTAGTCGTAAATTCTCTAAATTCAAATTTGATAGAGGGACATTAGGTGACATTTGGAATATTTCACGAGGAAGGAAAATTGACAAGTCCCACGGGGCGGTTTTCCCTGAAAAGTTGGTCTCAACAATTTTAGAGAATTTTTCAGATGAAGGAGATATAGTTTATGACCCATTTATGGGTTCGGGAACAACGGCGGTTGTAAGTCAAAAAATGAACCGAAAGTGGTTAGGTAGTGAGTTAAGTCCTAATTATTGTGAGTTAATTCAAAAAAGAATTGATGAGGTTCAGGGTGGATTATTCTGATATATTTTATTGGAAATAAGAACCTTACAAAAATTCTATTATTTCCTTTACAAATGTCATTCAGGGGTTATTATTTCCATAAGTAATAATCCCTTTTTAGACATATTGTATCCTAATGAATAATGATTTCTTGAGTGTAAATGAAATATTAGAATTTACTAATCTATCCCATAAACAAATTAGAAATAATCTTAACACATTAAGAACCTCATCTGATTTCAGAAATCTAATAAAAGGAGGAGGAAAAGGTAAAGGGGGTCAGTTTTGGTTCCATCCTACCTTAATTCCACTCATTACATTAAGACAAAGAAAAAGAAAGGAAAATATCAATACCACTAAATTAAAGGTCCGAAGATTATCCGAGTTTTATTATTCAAAAGTAACTTGGGATTATTTTGGTTGTATTCATCCAAACAAGGATACAGAACTATCTGAACTTGTAAATTCACTTAAAGGATTTAATTCTTTCTATGTAATCCACAGACAAAAAGAAATAAATCATATCCATTTTACTATTCAAAGTCCCCGTCAGATTGAAGAAATAAAAGAACATTTGACAAGACACTTCAACAAAAACAAGATTTCAATAGACAAAGTATTTCTAACCAAATTTGATTATAAGTTCAAGGAAGACACAATAAACTACCTACTTCGTAGAGGGTGTCATAGTTCCAAAAGAGATTTGATTGATTGGGGAGTTAGTTAATCACTTTTTTACTTCCACTTTAACACAATAAAGGATGTGGCGCTTGTTGGCGGAGGCAGCGTCCCTCAGCCAGGAGAAATTTCTTTAGCACACAATGGTGTTTTGTTTTTAGATGAATTGCCAGAATTTAAAAGAACCGTTTTGGAAGTGATGCGTCAACCTTTAGAAGATAGGGTGGTGACCGTTTCGCGCGCAAAATTCTCCGTAGAATACCCAGCCAGTTTTATGCTGGTTGCTTCTATGAATCCTTGTCCGTGTGGATATTATAATCATCCAGAAAAAGATTGTGTTTGTCCTCCCGGGACGGTACAAAAATATTTAAATAAGATCTCAGGACCATTATTGGATAGAATTGATATTCATGTCGAAGTGACACCAGTATCCTATAATGAACTATCAGCGGAAAGAAATTCCGAAAAAAGTAATCGTGTCAGATTACGCGTTATGAAAGCTAGGGCAATACAAGAAATGCGTTTTGAAAATTCAGAGGGTGTTCATTGCAATGCACAAATTGGTTCCAAACAATTACGTGAAGTCTGCAAAATTGATGAAGCAGGAAATCAATTATTAAAAACGGCTATGGAACGATTAGGCTTATCGGCAAGAGCATACGACAGGATATTAAAAGTAGCGCGCACTATTGCAGATCTAGACGAAAGCGACCAAATTGAAACAAGTCATTTAGCGGAAGCTATTCAGTACCGTAGCCTAGATAGAGAAGGCTGGGCAGGATGAAATAAAAAAGGAGTCACGCATACACGTGACTCCTTTTTTCATCGGAATGATTTCATTATTTAATAAAAACTTTCTTCGTATACACTTGCCCTTTCATTTCAATCCTTACAAAATAAATTCCGGAAGGTTGAGATTCCATGTTGATCATATTATTTTCAAGAGATGAATTTATTGTTCTTCCTAATAGATCATAAACACCTTGCAATTTAATTGGCTCCACAGATTTTACATTAACCGTATTGCCATTCGCAAAAATCTCAAGAGAGGAAGATGCAGGATCTGCAATACCAGTAGCTGGTGTACTTAAAGTAATATCATCCACAGCAAATGAAGGATCGGTTCCCACTCCATCATCATTGTTTGTCCAGTTGAATCCAATTTTTACAGTTGGATTATTGTTTGCACTTACTGGTAAAGCAAAAGAATAAGCTGTCCACAAACCTTGAGGAGAACATGTTCCAAAACCTGTTTTAGCCATATTGTTAAGCAATGACCAAGAAGTACCACCATCCGGGGAATACCAAAGACTAGCATCATCCACTGTAGTTGATCCGTTTTCCATATAACCAAAAGAAATTGAGATGGTTGTTTTACCACTGCAGTTAATCACTGGCGACTCTGCCCTTTTGTTTGTTATGACACAAATATTGAAAGGAGCAGAACACAATCCACCCGCGTTATATGAAGCGCCGCCATCAGCAACAAGTGAAAGTAGCGAAACAGCAACGTTCCCAACATGCAACGATGCGTCAACAGTTCCTGTGCATCCGGTGCCACAGGCTCCAATAGCATTACCAGCTTCCTGTGCCCCCACAAAAAATGTATTTGCAAAAGCATCGTTTGTTCCTGTAGATGAAATTGCCCACGCTCCATTAGCTCCTGTAAAAGCACTTGCTAATTGCCCTTGGTTACAACCTGTTCCAAATGTTTCTGTCCAAAACACTTGAGCATTTGCGATCAAGGCTGAAGAACTGATCGCCATTATTAAGTAGATTTTTTTCATAGTAGTTTTATTTAGTTTCATTCAAAGTTAAAAAAATTAAGGTAAAAAACAATATGCAAGCGTTCAAACTAGTTTAATTTTAATGAACTATTTTCAGTATTCAAAAACTAAAACTACATTTAATTGTTAAAGTAAGAAACTTAAGACAAGAAAATGAAAAATGTCATTTACCTTTTATTACCCTTAAGCCTTTTTGCTTGCAATGGCACAGGTCAGAATTCAACAACAAAACTAAAAAACACAATGAGTGATTCGAACAAAATGGTGAAAACCGATGAGGAATGGAAAAAAACATTGAGCCCAGAACAATATCATATATTAAGAGAGAAGGGAACAGAAATGCCTTTTTCCGGTAAGTATTATCTGTCGACAGAAAAAGGCATCTACGTTTGTGCCGCTTGTAATGCAGAACTATTTAATTCAGATACAAAATTTGATGCAGGCTGTGGATGGCCAAGTTTTTCTGATGTGGTAGATTCTTCTAAGGTAGTTTATACAAAAGATAAATCTCATGGAATGATACGCACAGAGATTACTTGTGCAAGATGTGGAGGACATTTAGGACACGTTTTCGATGATGGTCCTGCTCCTTCAGGATTACGTTATTGTATTAACTCTGTCTCTATTGAATTAAAGAAAAAGTAGATTTTCTTCCATCACATTATATTTTATATAATTGATTTTCAATAGCATGAAACTTTTTGCGTTGAATACCGCCTAAACATTATATGTATGTACATATATTATTAATACCTTTGCCATCTAAATCAATTAAACCAAAAATTACAATGAAAAAAATAATCCTAAGCTTAATTACTGTTGCAGCAATAGCTGCATTTGCATTTACAACAACGGATGCAATAAAAACAAAAACCTATACGATAGACACAAAACTAACATCTGCTACCTGGCTAGGTAAAAAAGTGACCGGACAGCATTCTGGTGCAGTTAACATCTCGAAAGGAACAATCGAAAGTAAAGGCAAAACAATTACAGGTGGATCCTTTGAATTTGACATGACCTCTATTACAAACACAGATATAACAGATAAAGAGTGGAATGATAAATTAATGACACATTTAAAATCAGACGATTTTTTTGGTGTAACTAAATTTCCTACAGCAACATTTCAGATCACAAAAGCTGTTATTAAATCGGATGGGGTGTATGACATTAGCGGAAAATTAACGATCAAAGGAATCACCAATGAAATTACATTTCCTGCAAATGTTAAAATAGATGATAAAACGTTTGTAACGATTGCTAAAATCACTGTGAACAGAACTAAATTTGATATTAAATACGGCTCCGCAAGTATCTTTGATGGCATTGGCGACAAAGCGATCAGCGATGATTTTGACCTAACCGTTAATATTGTTGCGAAAGCAAAATAAGAATTAACTACAAACAAAAAAGCCCTGAGAAAAAAATCTCAGGGCTTTTTTTATAATTAATAGTTAAGAAAAAGTAGAACGAATTCCTCCCATCAATATTATTGTTACTGACCAGTAAAACACAGATTGCAATGTATGTAAATGCTATTCGTTCAATAAAATTAAAGAAGAAAAATTATGGACGCACTATTCTATTGTTATATAACAGCAAGTGTTAAAAACAAAAAACGCCTCAAGCCATAAACTATGGACGAGGCGTTTTATAATTAGTCATGTATTTTATTGTCCGTGACAGTTCTTATATTTTTTACCACTTCCACAAGGGCAAGGATCATTTCTTCCGATCTTTTGTTCCACTCTCACGGGCTGTGCTTTTACTTTAGGTTGTTCTTCATTCGGATTGGAAGAACCTACTTCTGTTCTACTTGTTTGCGTTTTTTGCTGACGCGCAGGTGCTTGAAATTTTGCCGCTTGGACAGTATTCTGTATTTCCGTTGGCAAATTCGCTCGCATCAAGAAAGAAACAATTTCTTTATTTACTTCTGTGACCATTCTTTTAAACAATTCGAATGATTCAAATTTGTAAATAAGTAAAGGATCTTTTTGCTCGTACACCGCATTTTGAACAGACTGTTTCAACTCATCCATCTCACGTAAATGTTCTTTCCACGCATCATCAATCATAGAAAGTGCTGTTCCTTTTTCTAAACATAAAACCAGTTCTGCCCCCTTACTTTCATATGCACGTTTCAAATTCATCACAACTTGCAAGGTCTTAATTCCATCCGACATGGGTGTAACAATATTTTCGAATGAGGCAGCTTGCTCTTCATACACTTCCTTAATGATAGGAAATGATTTTTTAGTGATGAAATCGTTTTTCCCTTTATAATGCGCTTCGGCTGCTTGATATAATTTCTCTACAAGCTCTTGTTGTTTCATATCAATAAATCCATTCTCTTCAACTGGTGGTTCAATGGAAAGAACACGCAATACTTCAATATTAAAGCCTTCAAAATCTTTCATCTCGTGATATTCATTGACGATCGATTCACATGTATCATAAATAGAGTTTGCAATATCAATCGCCAAACGCTCGCCAAATAAAGCATGTCTGCGTTTTTTATAGATCACTTCTCGTTGCGAATTCATAACGTCATCGTATTCGATCAAACGTTTACGAGTTCCGAAGTTATTCTCCTCCACTTTCTTTTGTGCACGTTCAATAGATTTTGTGATCATCGAATGTTGGATCACTTCACCTTCTTCAATACCCATTCTGTCCATTAATTTCGCAATACGTTCTGAACCAAATAAACGCATCAAATCATCTTCCAATGAAGCAAAAAATTGGGATGAACCTGGATCTCCCTGACGACCTGCACGACCGCGTAACTGACGATCTACCCGTCTGGACTCATGACGCTCTGTACCGATAATTGCTAACCCTCCTGCATCTTTCACTCCAGGTCCTAATTTGATGTCTGTACCACGCCCAGCCATGTTGGTTGCAATGGTAACTGTTCCAGCTTGTCCTGCTTCCTGAACAATTTCCGCTTCACGCTGATGCATTTTTGCATTCAACACATTGTGCTTGATACCGCGTAATTTCAACATCCTACTTAACAACTCGGAAATCTCTACGGATGTAGTACCCACTAATACAGGTCTTCCAGCAGCAACACACTTCCCCACTTCATCAATGACAGCATTGTATTTTTCACGTTTCGTTTTGTAAACTAGATCTTCATGATCTTTACGTTGAATAGGTCTATTAGTAGGTATTACAACAACGTCCAACTTATAAATATCCCAAAGCTCACCTGCTTCTGTCTCAGCTGTTCCTGTCATACCAGCCAATTTGCTGTACATACGGAAATAATTTTGTAACGTAACAGTTGCATATGTTTGAGTGGCCGCTTCTACTTTCACATTCTCTTTAGCTTCAATTGCTTGATGCAAACCATCAGAATATCTTCGACCTTCCATGATACGACCGGTCTGCTCATCTACAATTTTTATTTTACCATCCATGATCACATACTCCACATCTATTTCAAATAAGGTGTATGCTTTTAATAATTGGTTAATGGTATGAACGCGTTCCGATTTGATAGAATAATCGCGGATCAATTCTTCTTTTCTTTGTAATTTTTCTTCCGCTGGCAAACCTGCTTTTTCAAGTGCAGCAATCTCAGCTCCAACATCCGGAAGCATAAAGAATTTAGAATCTTCGGAAGAAGTAGAGATTAATTCCAATCCTTTTTCTGTTAATTCAATAGAGTTATTTTTTTCATCAATCACAAAAAACAATTCTGCATCTACTTTGTGCATTTCACGAGATTGATCCTGCAGATAAAAGTTTTCTGTTTTTTGTAATTGTTGTCTGATGCCTGGTTCACTCAGAAATTTAATCAATGCTTTATTTTTAGGCAAGCCTCTGTATGCTCTTAACAAAGCCATTCCGCCTTCTTTTTCTTTTCCTTCCGCTAATAATTTTTTCGCATCTGTTAAAGCAGTGTTCACAAATGTTTTTTGTGCATTTACAATTTTCTCGATCCTTGGTTTTAAGGGTGCGAATTCCTGATTATCACCTTTGGGAGTAGGCCCTGAAATAATTAATGGTGTGCGGGCATCATCGATCAATACACTATCCACCTCATCTACGATGGCGAAATTATGTTTGCGCTGAACCAAATCTTCCGGACTGCGTGACATATTATCGCGCAAATAATCAAATCCAAACTCATTATTTGTTCCAAACGTGATATCAGCTAAATAGGCTTGTCTACGTTCTTCTGAATTCGGCTCATGTTTATCAATACAATCAACACTTAAACCATGAAATTCGAATAAGGGTCCGTTCCATTCAGAGTCACGTTTAGCAAGATAATTATTTACGGTAACCACATGCACCCCTAATCCAGTTAGGGCATTTAAATATACCGGCAAAGTTCCTACCAATGTTTTTCCTTCTCCAGTTCCCATCTCAGCAATTTTACCTTGATGTAAAACAACCCCACCGATCAACTGCACATCATAATGAACCATGTCCCAGGTTACAGAATTACCTGCTGCCATCCATGTATTACTCCAAAACGCTTTGTCTCCTTTTATCTGAACTGATTCACGCTTTGCAGCATAATCTCGATCCTTTTGTGTAGCGGTAACTTCGAGTTGCGAATTCTCCTTAAAACGTTTTGCGGTTTCTTTTACTACAGCAAAAGCTTCAGGCAAGATTTCATTCAATACTTCTTCATTATTCTTGATTATTTTTTTCTCCAGACTATCAATCTCCTCATATAACATCTCTTTGGATTCCACATCCATGGTAAGATCAGAATCGATCCTGTTTTTTATTTCAGCAATCTGCTCAATTTCTTTAGACGAGAAGTCGGTGATACGTTTCTTAAATTCCGCCGTTTTAGCACGCAATTGATCATTACTTAGATTCGCTAATTTGGGAAATTCCGCGATCGCCAAATTTGCTATAGGTTGAATTTCTTTAAGATCCCTATCTGATTTGGTTCCAAATAACTTGGAAAGAGTTTTTGTGAAAATATCTAACATACTTTGATCCGTTTATTATTAAAATTTCAAGGATTGCAAAAATAGCTAATTTTTAGCTCAATTTTAGGATTTTTATTGGCTATTTAAAACCCCATTTAATAAAGGGGTCTGCAAGCTTTTTTGTGGATAAAAATTCTGCAGCCTTTTAGTCAAAAGCTATTCCCTTTATGAAAATATGACAAATTAACAGCCTAAGCCATCCATTAACCATATAACGCTTTATTAACAAGCAAAGCAACCGTCAGAATTCCTACAGAATTTAATACTAAATTCGCTTAGTGATTTCATTCAAAAAAATGACGCATCTGCTGAGTCGAATGATTGGGACTTGCTAGTAAAAAAAGAGACACAATTTCAAAATGAATAAATTACCGCAAATAACCATTGGATTTTGGATAATGAAGATCTGTGCAACTACACTTGGAGAGACTGCAGGTGATTTATTATCGATGACATTGAATGTGGGTTATGCAATGAGCTCCATTATTTTGATAAGTCTTTTTTTGATAAGTCTTTCAGGACAACTTTTCGTAAAAAAATACATTCCATTCATATATTGGACAGTTATATTAGCAACAAGTACTGCCGGAACAACCATTTCAGATTATATGGATCGCACACTTGGTCTGGGCTATGCATCAGGCTCAACAATCCTACTTACACTATTAATCACAACACTCTATATTTGGTATTCCAACGAAAGATCATTGTCAGTAGAAAACATAAAATCATTTAAAGGTGAATTATTTTATTGGACCGCAATTTTAATATCGAATACTTTAGGGACAGCATTGGGTGATTTCCTTGCCGACAACTCTGGGTTAGGTTTTGCAGGTGGAGCTGTATTCATTAGCACCTTATTAGTATTAGTTATCCTAGCACACTTTTTCACAAAAATATCCTCCATATTTTTATTTTGGATAGCGTTTGTATTAACACGTCCGTTTGGCGCAACATTTGGAGACTTACTCACAAAGTCGTCAGACAAAGGAGGTTTTAATTTTGGGACAATCGGCGCTTCACTGATTCTTTTTGCCATCCTTCTAATACTTTTACTTTATGCAACATTTAATAAAAACAAACGTACCACTCCACAGATTTAAAACAGAATCTCAATAGACGATTGTACCCTAATAATTAGAAACACACTAACTCTAAAAACTAAACCATATGAAAAAATCAATTGTATTATTCGCAATAGGGTTCACAACATTGACTGCTAGCGCACAAAAAATGAAAGAGGCGGATGTTCCTCCTGCAGTTAAAGCCGCTTTTACAAAAGCCTATCCGAACAGTAAAGCAGGTGGATGGGAAAAAGAAAATGGAAATTTCGAAGCTGAATTCGATCTTAACAAAGTTGAGATGTCTGTTTTAATCGATCCAAATGGAACTATTACAGAAACTGAATCTGAAATCAAAGTATCTGAATTATCTAAAACAATCACCGATTATTGTGCAAAAAATTATCCAGGTAAAAAAATTGCTGAAGCATCAAAAATTGTTGACGCAAAAGGAGTAATAACATTCGAGGCGGAAATAAATAAAAACGATGTTTTATTTTCCGCTGATGGAGCATTTATAAAAGAATCGAAAGACTAGTTCGATAAGCTTCAAATAAAAAGCCCCGTTCTGAAATTCAGAACGGGGCTTTTTGTGTTTTAAAATTTTAGTATTCATCCTCATTAAAGAAGAAATCTTCTTTGGTAGGATAGTCAGGCCAAATTTCTTCAATAGATTCATAGATCTCCCCTTCGTCCTCAATCTCTTGAAGATTTTCAATTACCTCCATCGGAGCTCCGGAACGGATTGCAAAATCAATTAATTCATCTTTTGATGCCGGCCAAGGAGCATCTTCCAAGTTTTTTGCTAATTCTAGTGTCCAGTACATGGTGTTATTTTTAAAATTTAAAACGCAAAAACTTTTCAGTTGTTACATTCTTAAATATTTTTTTAATTTTTTATTACCTACCTATATTTCTGCAAAAGTAAAAATTAATTCCACTAATCAAAGTATCAAAACCTTTTTTTTACAAAATGACCTTTAATAAAGGACTACAGAAGGCTTCGGATTTTTTAAAAATTACATCCTTGGCTTCCAGGGAATTTCTTTGGCATGCAGATCCTGAGTTAATTTTCGGGAAAGAACGAATAAATAGTCGCTTAAGCGATTCAGGTATTTTATCACTAATTCCGCTACAAAGCTATCTTCTGCTAAATGAATCGTTAAACGCTCTGCTCTGCGACAAACACAGCGGGCAATATGACAATAAGAAACGGTAGTATGTCCGCCAGGAAGCACAAAGGATTTCATCTCTGGCAATGATTTGTCCATTTCGTCCATCTCTTTTTCCAACAATAAAACATCTTCCTCATTCAGATTCGGGATTTTCATTTTAGATTTTTCAGGATCAGATGCTAACGATGAACCAATTGTAAATAATCGATCTTGAATTTCGATTAGAATAGCTTTTGAATGTTCATCTATTTCCTGATCTCGTATCAATCCGATGTATGAATTCAATTCATCAACCGTTCCATAAGATTCTATTCGTATATGATGTTTAGGAACTCGGGTGCCCCCTATCAATGACGTTTGTCCTTTATCTCCTGTCTTTGTATATATTTTGAATGTCATATCAATTTGGAAATTAATAAAATTAAAAATGCTGCTACTGCAAATCTCAATGAACCAATCTGCTGTTAACAGTTGTTATATTTTCATTTTTATAATCGCGCTCTACTTCTCCATCTTTCAATCTCACAATCCGGTGTGCATGTTGAGCAATGTCTTCTTCATGGGTAACTAAAATAATCGTATTTCCATTTTTATGGATCTCTTCAAATAAACCCATGATCTCAACAGAAGTTTTTGAATCTAAATTTCCTGTCGGCTCATCCGCCAAAATAATAGCGGGATTATTCACTAAAGCTCTTGCAATTGCAACACGTTGACGCTGACCACCAGAAAGTTCATTTGGTCTGTGCATCATTCGTTCACCCAAACCAACTTGTTCCAACACTTCTTTGCCTCTTTTTAACCTTTCTGATTTACTGAATCCAGCGTAAATCAATGGCAGCATAACATTATCAAGAGCCGTTGACCGAGGTAATAAATTAAATGATTGAAAAACGAACCCTATTTCTTTATTTCGAACTTCTGCCAAATCGTTATCTAACATTTTCGCTACAGCGATTCCATTCAAAATATATTCCCCGCTTGAAGGACTATCCAAACAACCCAGAATATTCATTAAAGTAGACTTTCCGCTTCCAGAAGGCCCCATTAAGGCAACATATTCATTTTTGTATATTTCCAATGATACAGACCGAAGCGCATGGATCTCTTCCGTACCTATTGTATACGCTTTTGCAATATTAGAAAGCTCGATGATGGATTTCATAAGTTACGATAATGAATGAGTGCGAATTTACGAATTATTATACAGATGATTAGCAATAACAATGAGATCAGAATTTAATGATAAAATGTTGCTTCACTTGCTCCTTCCTAAAAAATACGATACCAAAATAAAAGAGATCCAAAGTGACTGTCACCTTTTCATTCATTTTAATCTCCTCCCAAGCCTCCTTCATTTCGGCTGACCAATAAATATCATCAAAAATAAATACAGAACCCTCGTGTGCATGACTCAGACATTGTTTAAAATAATTTAAAGTAGGCTCTTTGCGGTGATTCCCGTCAAAAAAAACAAAATCTATTTTGTCTTTTTTTGATACTATAGAAGGCAGCAGGTCATCAAAATTTCCAACATGTTGCTCTATGTTTTTCAGTTTCAAAATAGCAAACCCTTCCTTCGCTTTTTCTGCTATCTCCTTGCAGCCTTCAATGGTGACAACCTTTATTTGGGAATTGGCTGACGCTAAATAGGCCGTGCTGATGCCCAAAGATGTCCCTAACTCCAAAACTTCATGGGGCTTAAAATGATTGACTAAACGGAATAATAATTGGGCATACTTCGGAGGTTTTGCTGCGGTTGCCACCAATTGCTTTACCGACCGAGATCTGCTCTTTTGCATTAATGAGCCTGCTCCCAGATCGATGCAACTCAATTTGTCGTCCGATTGCAAAAGTCGGGAACGCATTTTTTCAATGCTCGTATAAGAATAGTAATCTTTCCGGTTATAAATAGTATTCAGCAAAAGTTCGAACACAAATGGGGAGTGTACACCATGCTCATTCACCGACTTTAGTCTGTAAACCAAATAGTTATATACCAAATGAAGCTTTTTCACTTTTCAAATTTAATTGAAAATAGATGAATGGAAGGTAATAATCTGGTTTTATATAAATTGCCCAGTAGTATCCTACTGAAAATGAGCAAATTTTAAAATAAAGAGAAAAAGTTTTTGTGCTTTCTAAAAAGTAATTATATTTGCACCCCGTTTATAAATAAATGGAGTTTAGGGAGCTTAGCTCAGCTGGTTCAGAGCATCTGCCTTACAAGCAGAGGGTCACTGGTTCGAACCCAGTAGTTCCCACACTAATAAAGACAAGCCTTTCAGGAAACTGAAAGGCTTTTCTGTTTTAGCTGGTTTAAACATGGTTTAAATTGCATAAGTTCTTAACTTTAAACTAAAATAAATAGCTTCAGATCTGCAAGATGGAAGAATAAGCAGACGCTTTAAAATAATTTACAAAAAATAAAACATGTTTGAATTAATTTATTGCTCTGCAGCAAAAGATGGATTAACCTCAACCGACATTTCGGATATTCTAAAAATTGCAAGAGATTTTAACAAAAAAAATAATATTACAGGATGCCTGCTCTATCATAATAACGAATTCATTCAAATACTGGAAGGCGACAAAAAAATAGTTCAAGAGCTTTATTCAAAAATTGTAAAAGATATTAGAAATTTTAATGTGAATCTGATAGCGGAGGGAGAAAAAACAGAAAAATCATTTGAAAATTGGAGTATGGCTTACAAAGAATTTAACAAAAATGATCTTCATAATTTAAATGAAACTATTTTCAAAAGTAACATTATTGCCTTTTCTGAACTGATTGACAAACCTACCTATGCCGTAAAGCTATTTTGGTATATGGCAAAACAACTTTTAACGGAATAATAAAAGAAAGCAAATAACAATTTCTTTCATTTTCATAAACTGTATTTAAAATACTTACAAAGCGTCCGCAACTGTAAATGTACTTCCTCCTATAAATATCAAATCTTCTTTTTTAGCTACAGATCTTGCAGCAAACAAAGCTGCTGCTACACTTTTATACACTTCCCCATGAAGACTATATTTTTCAGCCTGCTTCGCCAAGTCGTTTGCATCCAACGCCCTTGGAATGCTTGCCTTGCAAAAATAATAGGTAGCATAATCGGGAAGCAAAGCAAGTACGGATGAAACATCTTTATCATTCACCATGCCCAAAACAAAATGCAACTGTTGATGAGGTGTACTTTTGATCTGAGTAATCACTTCTTTTATTCCTGCTTCATTGTGCCCCGTATCTACTATTACCAAAGGGCTTTCTGATAAAATCTGCCATCGCCCCAACAAGCCTGTCTGAGAAATAACGTTCCTTATTCCTTCACGAATATTTTTTTCAGTAATAGTAAATCTGTTTTTATTTAAAATTTCAACAGTACTTAAAACAGTTGGAATATTTTTTTGTTGATACAAGCCAAGCAACTCAGATGCTAAATCCTTATAAACAATGTTCCCGTTTTTTTCAATATCCATCAACAACAAAAGCTTCTTGTCATTTTTATGAATCAAATTCTTTGCTACATAATTCTGACCTGCAAAAATAATAGATGTACCCATTTCATGCGCTTTTTTAATAAACACATCGGAGGCCCCTTCTTGTGTTTCGCCTATTACAACCGGTACATCTGATTTAATAATTCCTGCCTTTTCTGCTGCTATTTGCTCAATGGTATTACCGAGTAATGCAACATGATCAAAACTAATATTTGTAATTACTGAAACGAAAGGAGTGATCACATTCGTTGAGTCGAGACGACCACCCAGCCCAACCTCTATTATAGCTATATCTACTTTTTGGGAAGCAAAATAATCGAATGCTAAACCAACGGTCATCTCAAAAAAAGAAGGATTGATATTTTCGAAATCGGTTTTGTATTTTTCTACAAAACTAACAACAGCATTCTCTGTTATCATTTCACCATTAATTTTTATCCGTTCTCTGAAATCTTTTAAATGGGGAGAAGTATACAAGCCAACTTTTAAACCTGCACTTTGAAGAATGGATGCGAGCAGATGAGATGTAGAGCCTTTACCATTTGTTCCTGCCACATGAATTGACCTGAACTTATTTTCGGGATGGTTCAATAAATTGCAGATTGCAATCGTATTGTCAAGGTTCGCTTTATATGCAGCACTACCAATGCGTTGAAACATGGGCAACTGTGCATATAAATATTCTAATGTTTGTTGGTAGTTCATACAAATCCCACTCTTCTATAAGAAGAAATAATAATACATAAAAATAAGGGAATTTTATTGTAAAGTGAACACAAACGTATACGTTCCACGTTGTTCTTTTATTCCTTCAGGACTTGGATTAAACTTTGCCTGAAATGCAGCACCACGAGCCTTAGCAAACAATCTAGAGCTAGTGGTCGTCGACCCTCTTGCTCCAGGAGTCGCTTTTACTACTTTCCCTGTTTCGTCAACAATAATTTCAACAACAACCACCCCTTCTTCTTCTGAGTCGGTCATACTGTCCGGCTTCTTCAATAAATTACGACCCCTAAGATCATACCCTCCTCCACCTGGCCCACCTGGTGTACCTTTACCAATACCATTTCCAGGGCCATCACCAACACCTTGCTTATCACCATTCCCAGAACCACCTGTATTTCCAGCTCCCGCACCTTTTCCTTTGTGATCTTTCAGGCTTTTCATTTTTGCCAAAGCATTTTGTAATTCAGCACTCGCCTTTTGCTCTTCACTTGTAGGAACATCTGTAGGAGTTTCCTTATTATTCTTTGGATTTGTTTTTATAGTAACGGCTGTCTCGGTATTATCTGTGACTATATTAGGAGCATCATTTGAAATTGCAGGTGATGTAACAGCTTCAGAACTGGTGGCAATCTCTTTATCATGATTACCAGAACCTCCCGCATCCATATTGCCTAATCCTTCAATCCCTAATCCAATCTCGATCTCAGGAACAGGCTTTATTTCAAAAGGAGGAATGGGTGTTATGAATACTACTAATACAAATAGCAGAAATAACAAAGCATGAAAACTAAATGTAAATAGTAAAGCATAATATTTGCTTTTATTTTCTGATGCCGTATCCATTTTACTTATTTGTTGCTTTTGTAGCCAATACCATTTTCACTCCCAGCCCGTATCCAATTTGCATAACATCCGCTAAATCCTGTATTGATAAAGTATTGTCGAATTTCAAGACAACGGTAGGTGACTGTGTTTTTGCTATTTCAAATTTCAACGCATTCTCTAAATCAGTAAAGGATATTGGTGTTTTATTAATCACATATTGATGATTCGCATCTACCTCTATTGTTATTTGCTGTTTCTGAACTTGCTCTGCAGGCTTTGAACTTGGCAATGTAAGTTTCAAAACACTGGGATTTGCCAAAGTAGAAATAATTAAAAAGAAAAGTAAAAGAAAGAACATGATATCGTTCAACGATTCCGTACTAACTTCTGCTGCTTCTTTATGTCTGCGTTTTATTTTCATGATTTTTATTTCGTTGGTTCTTGCAATAGATCCATAAACTCTACAGATGCTGTTTCCATTTTGTTGATTGTTTTATCAAGCAGCGCATTCAGGATATAATAACCAATAAATGCTAAAAGTCCCACTACTAATCCCGAAGCACTGGTGATCATCTTCTGATATAAACCGGTAGAAATAACGCCGATACTGATATTATCTGTTAATGAAATATCATAAAATATTTTAATTACACCACCAATTGTTCCTATGAAACCAAAGATTGGTGCAATACGTCCTATTAAACTTAATATACTTAGATTTTTTTCCAATCTGTTCAATTCTAATTTACCAACACTCTCCATCGCCTCCTCAATTTCTTTAATCGGCTTTCCGATTCTACTTACGCCCTTCTCAATCATACGTGCTGCAGGACTAGTTGTGTTCCGACATAGCGATTTCGCAGCATCTATATTTCCATTATGAATAAAATCTTTTATACTATTCATAAAATTTTTATCCAACTTAGAAGCCTTAGTGATCGTCATAAGTCTCTCGAAAAAGAAATAAAGGGTCAGGATAGAAAGTATTCCCATTGGAATCATAATGAAACCTCCTTTCATGATCAGATCAAGCAATGAAAGAGAAGCTTGCTTAGGTGTTATAATAATTGGTGCTGCAGGAATTTGTGCAGCTTGAACTGCAACATTTTTTGCAGTATCCAAAACTTGCGTAGCAGCAGTGGCTGCATTACTTACTATTTGCAATAGGACTGAATTAAACATATTTAGATTTTTAGATTTTTTATATAAAAGCAATCACGAGATACCTCTCGCGATTGCTAAATTACTTATATGTGAAGGTGCTTTTTAAAAATGCGAATCAACTTATAAACACACGGTTGTTTATTGCAGCTTAAAACTAACTGGCAAATTGCACTGAACCCTAACAGCTTTCCCGTTATTCATTCCTGGCTTCCATTTTGGCATCAGACTTACCACTCGCATTGCTTCCTGTTCGCAGCCATCACCTATTCCTCGCAACAATTTTATATCTGTTATGCTTCCATCTAATTCAACAACAAATGTTACAAAAACAACTCCCTTTGTTCCATTTTCTATGGCTGTTCTGGGATATCGTAAATTATCAACGATGAATTGAGCCATATTATCCATTTGAGGCATCTGTTGTGCATAAACTTCTACTTTTGTAGGTGTTGTAATTACAGGCAATTTTATTTCAGGATCTTTATTGGTTGTACTATCACTCCCTTTGGGATTCGGATTTTTACTGATCAAATTTTGATCATTTGTTTTATCCAAAAAATCCTTCTTATCATCAGAAGCCGACAGCTGCCCTGAAGTTGTTTTGGGCGCAGCATCAACATTTTTTATAACCTTTTCAATTTTTTTTATTGGCTCAGGAATGATAACATCTCTGATTATTGAAGTAATTATTCCAGGCGTATTTAAATCTACAACATTCGGAATGTCTATTTTTCTATTTGTATACAAGACAGCCAACAAAGCAAGAATTCCAAAAAATGCGGATGATACTATCAAAGAAATAGTCACATGATCATGATACGATTTACGTATAGCATAGGCACCATATGCTTTATTTTTATTTTCGAAAACCAGTTCATTAAAGTTTCCGCTGGAGTTTAAGTTTGTGTTCATGGCCTTAAAGTTTAAGAGGTGAAACTATTTTATTTTTGATTTAAAGATGCAATGGTGTTTGAATTTCCATAACCGAATTAATTCATTCTGATTATGTTTCTAAAACCAATTAAGCAGGGGATCAAAAAAGGAAAACCTCTATTGTACTTAAAAGCCTTTCTATTATTTAAAAGGGGACGTAAATAAACTAATTATGATACGATAACGATGTAACAATCTATTTATTGTATTGACAAAAAATCTCATCAGCAACATTGATGAGATCTTTGTAATATTATAAAGTAGATATTACTTATTCTTCATCAATACGGTTGTGGTAGGGTAAGCAAAATTACTTCCTTGTTTTTGAACGATTTCAATTATTTTATAATTGATCTCTTGTCTGACATCAAGATATACATCATATTCAAGAGTATCCACAAAATAGAGTATCATTATATTAATTGCACTAGAATCAAACTCATTCAGCCGAACTCTTGTTTCGTCTTTTAAAGTATGAGTATGTCCATCTATATAATTCTGAATATCGGCAACAATCTTTTTGAATTGCTCAGGAGTGGTCTCATAAGTTAATCCGATATTAAATTTTACTCGTCTCTGAATACGAAGCGAAAGGTTATCCAATTCGGTATCAACCAATTTTTTATTCGGAACGGTAACATAACTTTTCTCTAACGTACGAAGACGTGTACTTCTGAATCCGATCTTTTCCACATGCCCTTCAAGTGTTCCAATACGAATAAGGTCGCCAATAATAAATGGCCTATCTAAAAATATTGTAAAGGAACCCAACAGATTCTCAAGCGATTCTTTAGCTGCTAATGCTATAGCCAAACCTCCTATTCCAAGACCGGCAATCAAGGATGCAATATTTAGTTTAAAAACTGCGCCTAGGATAAAAAAAACAGCAAGAATCGTAATGATCACTTTTATAGACTCCTTAATAAAAGGCACCAGTTGATCATCCATTTTTGATTCTGTTAAAGAAGCCCGATACATTAGCACCAGTCCGAAAAAATCAATAACACGCAACAGAACCCATGTAAGTGTTACTATGATAGCAACTTCATATACCCTATAAATAATCATTCTTAAACCAAATTGATCTATCGGAGCAAAATTCCATTCCACAGGAAATGTTAGTTTATTAAAAGCAAAATATCCAGATACCAGTAAAATAAATACCCCTAAAGGCTTTTTCAACAAGACTAATAATTTATCATAACCAACTCCTGTAGCGTATTTTTGTAAAAATTTAAAAACACAAAATGTCAAAATTTTCGACAAAACCCTTTTAAATATAAGCCCGGCGAGAAGGATACCTACAAACCAACAATATGATTCCACTAAGTTTCCTAGAAAAATCCGCGACATAAAATCATGTAATATCATAGAATAAGCTTTTATAATTATTAAAATTGCCAATCACTAAATTTTCAACTCGAAAATTATCTGTTTTTTTTACAACTATTTTTTTGTTTTGAATAATTTTTTTTCAGAGATTTGTAGTAACAGTAAATTAACAGCGTAAAAAAACAAAAAAATAACTAAACTAGTTTGCAAAAAAATTTCATTACAAATGAAAAAGCCAAGCAATTCAAAAAAAGGTTTAATTAAAAAGAGTCCAGACAAAAGTAAGGATTCTGGTGAATTAAGAAAGCCGACAAAGCTAACGCCTCTTAAAGAGAAAGACAAGAAAAATTGGAAAAGCAATTTAGACGATGATGAGGATGATTTTACTCTTGATGAGGATGTAAAATTAGATGGAGGTTTCGATGATGATGATGATCAATTTTTCGATGACGATTACTAATTTTAATATTTTCTACAAAAGAAGATAGCTGCTCGATGAGTAGCTGTCTTCTTTTTTTATAGCACGAAGATGTCCTTAATTAAGCAAACTGATAAATTGCGCCACCAGAACTATCATGGTTTGCACCGGTAACGCTTTTAAGACAATTAATCTCACCTCTTATCCTTAACACACCCAAAAAGGCAAAGATCAAAGCTTCTTTGAATTCAATTGTTTTTTTATCAGGAAGAATCAGTTCATGGGATGTATGGCCTTGTATACATTCTATTAGAAATGAATTATAAGCACCCCCTCCTGTAACTAGCAGTTTCCCGGTTGGTTTGGATTTCAAAGATTTTCCAATTTGAAAAGCAATGTGTTCACAGAAAGTTCTAAGAAGATCATTTAGAGCCAACTCATAACTATTCAATATTGGATCTATATTTTTTATCACCCACTCTTTCCCTAAAGACTTAGGACTATCGGGCAAGGCTTTATAAAAACCTATTTGGTTAAATTCATTTAATAAATAATTGCTCAACATACCCGATTTTGCAATTTCCCCTTTGTCATCAAAAGGCTCACCTAATTGCTCGGCAATAGGGTTCATTACAATATTTACAGGGCAAATATCATACGCAATCCGCTCACCGCCATACTGGTAGGACACATTTGCAAAACCGCCTAGATTCAAACAAAAATCATATTCAGAGAACAACAATTTATCGCCAATTGGAACCAATGGTGCGCCTTGTCCGCCCAAAGCAACATCAAGAGATCTGAAATCACAAACAACAGGCAATTTACATCGTGCGGCAATAGCGCTGCCTAAACCTATCTGAACTGTAAATTTTTTTTCCGGTTGATGAAAAATAGTGTGCCCATGCGAAGAAACGAAATCCGCCTTAATACCATGCCTGATAATAAATTCAGATACCAATCCCCCTAAATAAAAACCATATTCGGCATTGGTTTGCTGAAACATAATCGCAGAAGCCGTTTCAAGACTTACCAGCCTGTTTTTCCATTCGATAGAATAGGGTATTGTTTCAGCATGCACAATTTCATAAGTCCATTTATTGTTTTCAACAAAAAATAGGCAAAAGGCAACATCTACTCCATCAAGAGAGGTTCCCGACATTAATCCAATTACATTATAAGCCGACTTATCGATATTTGTCATAAACAATTAGTAAAATTTAAATTAAAAATTTACATTTGCTTTCCCTGTCAAATGAAAAAAAATCATCTGAATAAGGTTTCAAAAATAAAGCAATTTTTAACATAAAATTTTTTAGTGATGTTATTTAACTTAACAGAAGAGCATTTAATGATTCAGAAGGCTGCACGTGACTTTGCAAATGAAGTGCTTAAGCCAGGTGTAATTGATCGTGATGAACATCAAAAATTTCCGGCAGCGGAAATAAAGCAAATGGGTGAATTAGGATTCATGGGAATGATGGTTGATCCAAAATATGGTGGAGGTGGTATGGATTGCATCTCTTATGTTCTAGCCATGGAAGAAATTTCAAAAATTGATGCTTCTGCTTCTGTAGTCATGTCTGTAAATAATTCTTTGGTATGCTGGGGCTTGGAAAAATTTGGTACAGAAGAGCAAAAACAAAAATATTTAGTACCATTAGCAAAAGGTGAAATTATAGGCGGATTCTGCTTATCAGAACCTGAAGCTGGATCTGATGCCACTTCTCAAAAAACTACAGCCATTGATAAAGGCGATCATTATTTAGTAAATGGAACTAAAAACTGGATCACTAATGGGAATTCAGCATCTGTCTTTTTAGTGATTGCTCAAACGGATATAACAAAAGGACACAAGGGTATTAATGCGTTGATCATTGAAAAAGGCGCTCCAGGATTTGTTGTGGGTCCTAAAGAAAATAAATTAGGAATCCGAGGATCTGACACTCATTCATTAATGTTTACTGATGTGAAAGTGCCAAAAACAAATCGTATTGGTGAAGATGGATTTGGTTTTAAATTCGCCATGCAGGTGCTGTCAGGTGGCCGAATAGGAATTGCTGCACAAGCATTAGGAATTGCATCAGGTGCTTACGAATTAGCTTTGGCCTATTCAAAGGAACGAAAGGCATTTGGCAAAACGATCAATCAACATCAGATCATTCAATTTAAATTAGCGGATATGGCTACTCAGATTGAAGCAGCGCGTTTGCTTTGTTTAAAAGCAGCCTGGATGAAAGACCAACATTTGAATTTTGACAAAGAAAGTGCAATGGCTAAGGTATTTGCATCGCGTGTTGCGATGGAAACAACCGTTGAAGCAGTGCAAATTCACGGAGGATATGGTTTTGTTAAAGAATACCACGTTGAACGTTTAATGCGTGATGCTAAGATCACTCAAATCTATGAAGGAACAACCGAAGTTCAAAAAATTGTTATTTCCAGAGCTTTGTTAGCCTAATGAAAGCGAAATAATTTTATAAATTTTTCAAAAAAAATCTCGATACCAAATGGTATCGAGATTTTTTTTTAACATTTATTGAAACTGATATTTATTTTCTTTTGCCACCTCCACCACTTCTATGAGGCGGGGTATTGCTTTGTCGTGGTGGTGAAATTCTAGGTGTTGTATTGTTACGAGGTTTATTTGCTGGTCTCTCATAATTAGGCTTGCCAGGAGTATTGTGATTGTCATTCCTATTGCTCGGCTTATTTTTATCCTTAGAAGGTGGGTAATCATTCCCCTTCCTGTCATTATTAGAAGGATTTGCCTTATAACCAGGATTGCCAGCAGGTCTGTTATTATTACTTCTATTGGGTGCATTATAAGTTCTCGTATAGATACCTTTTGATCTATTATTCTGAACTAAAGCTGAAGAAGATCTTCTAGCTCCATAATACGTGTTTGCATTTTGATTTCTATATCTATTCGTATAATGATAATGACCATGATAGTGGTCGTAATGATAATTATAATGATGCCAATAATAGTCATGCCAGAACCAAGGAGTCCATGGGTGCCACCACAAAGGATACGAGTACCAATACCAAGGAGAAACATACACAACGTATGAAGGAGCATATATATAGTGTACTATTGGCCAATAATCTACAGCGACATAAACTCTATCTTGTACAACAGCATTTGGATACTCATTTGCTTTTTTTGTTCCGTTGTAATAATTATTTGTTGTGTTATTTATAATTACTGTTTTGCCATCTTTTGAAATCGTGGTGTCTGATTTCTTGTTTGGATTAGCGTTTGAATTGTTGCTTAATTCCTTTTTTGCAGAAGGATCATTCTCCTGCGGTTCCAGGATATAATCTTTTCCATACAAATCTTCATTACCAATAATCTGAACTACAACCTTTCCATTTTTATCTTTTTCGATTTCTATTACAGCAACATCCTGATTTTCCTTTTCATTGACTGGCACTTGAAGAACAATTGAATGGGACTCCCCTTGAGCATGATCGATGACTTTTATATAATCTGTTTTACTGTCATTGTTAAGATCCAAGTTGTTTATTTTAGAATCTTCCTCATTTAATTTCTTTTCAAAAATTTCAAACGTTTCTGATTGTTGAAAGAGATCCAAAACTGAATACAAATTCAAGTTATCACCGGGTAAACCTAAAGAATCTGCTTTAGGAATGGTTTGTGAATATCCATATCCAACGTATGAGATAACAAAAACAATAATTAATACAATGCGCTTTTTCATGTTGTTAATTTTTAAAGTACTACAAAATAATTAAATTCAAACAAAAGATGCACGATAGAAGGCTCATTCATAAAGCTGATTTGCATCATTGTAAAGGTTAATTTATTTGCGCAAAAATTATAAAAAAATAAAATCGACTATTTAGTCCGTGCGAACAACTTGATAAAAAATGAGGTAACCCATTATTATTTTTTTCACTGATACTTGGTCACGAATTATGGAGTTACAAAAACTGAACCACATTTTCTAATTTAATACCACGAGACCCTTTTATTAATACCAGGCAGTTCTTCATAGGATGTTGTTTAATATACTCGACCAACCCATCACATGTGGCAAAAGTTTTTGCGCCAATAGCCTTTCCTGCATCCATAAAATAAGGTCCGACAAGAAAGGTGTTTTCAATTTTTTTTTGCTGGATCAGATCTACAATTAATGAATGTTCGACCTTACTTTCAGCACCTAACTCCAACATATCGCCCACTATTATTACTTTATTAGGGTGATTTAATTCTGAAAAATTTTCAATCGCCAGACTCATACTCGAAGGATTGGCATTATAATAGTCTAAAATCAACGTGTTGTTCGAAGTTTTGTAAAGCTGTGAACGGTTATTGGATGGGGTGTATTCGCGCAAAGCTTTATTAATTAGCGCATCGTCAACCTTAAAATAATTTCCGACGCATGCTGCGCACAATAAATTATAATAATTATATATACCAACCAATTGCGTTGTAACAGTTTCTGATTTTTTCAAACTACTCGCATTGTATCTGTTAGCCCATTGAAATGAAATAAATTCACTTTCTCTAGTTTGATTCATCGCACCAATCATATCAAATAATTTAGTGGTACCATAGGTAACTTTTTCGCAGCTTCCAGCTAATTCCAATAATACAGGATCATCGCCATGAACAAAGAGTTTTCCTTTTTTTTCTTGAATGAATCTATACAATTCACTTTTACCTTTTTTAACACCTTCAATACCACCGAAACCTTCTAGATGTGCTTTTCCTATATTGGTAATGACGCCAAAATCTGGCTCCGCAATTTTACAAAGCATTTCTATTTCGCCTTGATGATTAGCCCCCATTTCCACAATCGCAATTTCATGTTCCTTTGTCATAGAAAGCAAGGTCAAGGGCACACCAATGTGATTATTCAAATTTCCTTTTGTAGCCAATACTTTATACTTCTGACTAAGTACTGCATTTATCAATTCTTTGGAAGTTGTTTTTCCGTTCGATCCTGTAATTCCTATGATCTGGATAGCCAAATATTTTCTGTGATAACTAGCTAATTGCTGAAGCGCTATCAAAACATTGTCTACTAAAAAATAGCGGTCACTTTTTTCAACATCTTCTCCGGCAGGCATATATTCTACTTCATCAATTACAGCCAAAGAGCAGCCGTCAATTAATGCTTGCTCAGCAAATTTATTTCCATTAAAATTTTCACCCTTTAGTGCAAAAAAAATAGATCCGGGCTTAATGTCTCGGGTATCCGTGCAAACGATGGCATGCTTCAGAAAAAATGAGTGCAACTTTTCTATCATCATCTTATTTTAAATCATTTGGAATAATACAAACAGGAATAGGATTCATTTTATGCTGATTGGCTTTATTCATTCTTGTATAGATGCCGAGCACTATTTTTTGTCTCTCATTTAACATTGACTCATCCTTTTGTTTTGAAATAAAGTCCATGGCCCATTCTAATTCATCGTAAGTTGCGCCAATCTGATCTTCGTCACTTCTGCTATCAGCAAACAATCCATCTGTTGGTTTAGCAGAAAGAATGGAATTTACTACACCTACTTCTTTTGCCAATGCAAATACATCAGACTTCATTAAATCAGCGATAGGACTAAGATCTACACCTCCATCGCCATATTTTGTAAAAAAACCGATTCCAAAATCCTCTACTTTATTTCCTGTACCGGCAACAAGCATTTTATTATGACAAGCAAAGGCGTATAATGTAGTCATACGTAACCGAGCTCTGGTATTGGCCATGGTTAACCAATCCTGAATACTTTCAGGCAAAGCTGAGCCAATGCTATTAAATGTTTCGGTTAGTTCTATTTCAAAAGAAGTAACATTCGGATAATTTTTCTGAAGCCAATGAATGTGTTCTTGTCCTCGATCATATTCCGATTTATGCTGATGAATAGGCATGTTGAGGCAAATAACCGGTTTTCCTGTTTTTGCGCAAAGAACAGATGTTAATGCAGAATCAATACCACCAGAAATCCCAATCACAAAACCCTTCGTCTGGCTTTGATCAGAATATTTTGAAAGCCATTGAACAATAAAGTTTACTATTTCTATTTTTTTCATCACAGAGTTGTTTATTTTAAATTCTTCTCCTATACAAAAATAAAAAATCCCGATTCCATAAAAATGAAATCGGGATTAATGTTACGAACTATGCTTTGTTAGAATAAAATGCCTACCGTTAAAACAACAGCATTTGATTTTAATACTTGAGGCATTTGAGTAATTGCTACATCTGTTTGAGCCGCTGAACTATATCCAGCTCCATTAAGTCTTCTTGCTAAATATTTAGAGTTTGATTTCACTACATTTGTAAGTCCTAAATTGTAATTCAATCCAAAAATAAGAGAAGTAGAACCGGAAAGGTTCATTTCTGCTCCAAAGCCAAATGTTAATGCTAGTTTAACAAAACTCATATCTTTTGTCACATCCACTTTTGATTTTGTATCAGCAGCGCCTAAGGAAAAACCTGAACTACTTTGTTTTAATTCTGTTACCTTATCGTTCGCTAGTACTTTCCATCGGAATGATGTATTCAAGCCAAACTGACCAAAATATGTCATCGTTCCTATTTCCTTGGTTTTCAATTTTAAAAGCAAAGGAATAGTAACATACGTAGCCTTGTATTGACGTTCATTTAATTGAAATTGTGTTTTCCCTTTTGTAGAAGCTGCAGTATAAAAAGATGTTGAGCTATCCGGTGCTTGATAGGATGAAAATACATCGTCTGCATTTGTATAAAAATAACTTACAATATTAGAATTCGCCTTTTGAAGATCGCCATTGTTATATTTTACTTTTCCGCCATCGCCACCAATTCGAATTCCCGTTTGCAAAGATGCTACTTTAGCTAAACGGTATTCCAAAATCAAACCTCCAGCAAACTTAACACCTGCGCCATTTGCACCAATTATTTTCCCATCAGGCTTATACCAATTGACAGAAGGATCTATTGCTAATCCGAAACGGAAATTTTTGATTTCATTTCCGCCATCTTGCGCTAAAGCAAATGTCCCTGCAAAAGCAAATGCAGTTATTGCGAGGATTTTCTTCATAATTTTCATAATTTTGGTCTTTTATAAATATCTTGTCTCGTTTTCTAACACAATATTAAGTATATTTTTTTAATATGAAGAAGTTTGTAATTTATATGTGTATTCCACTCACTTTCTTTATTGACGGTTGTGGAAACGATCGGCTTGATGTTGATGTCAGCACTATTTCTATTCCAGAAGTCAATATATTAAGGCTAGAGCAGGATGTTTTTAAATTAGACACCAATGACATTAAAGGGTCAACCATAAAATTAGAAAAAAAATACGGGCATTTTTATTCCGGTTATTTTTCTGTCCTATTAAACAATGGTGGGATCAAAGATTCTAGCTATAGTTACCGGATAAAGCAATTCATTAGTGACCGAGATATGAAAGGAACTTTTAATGATTGTGAAAAGGAATTCCCAGCTACCGATGAGCTGAAAAAGGATCTAACTCAATCATTCAAATACTTCAACTATTATTTTCCAAACAAACCATTGCCAAAGGTTGTTACTATGATCACAGGATTTAATTATCCGGTTGTTACTATTGACAGTACGATAGGAATTGGATTAGACATGTATTTAGGAAGTAACAATAAGTATTACAAATGGCTTACTTTTCCGAGATACAAAACCATGTTCATGAATAAGGAAAACATAGTCCCTGACGCTATTCACTCATGGATGCTTTCCGAATTTCCGTATACAATGAACAAAAGTGATTTCTTAAGTGATATTACCTACATGGGTAAAATATTATATTTAACAGATGCGCTTTTACCTTCCATTCCAGACACTTTAAAGATCCATTATTCTAAAACCCAAATGGAGTATTGTCATCAGAACGAATTTAATGTATGGAGCTATTTTGCAGCTCAAAAATTAATTTACACAACAAATCAATCAGAAATAATGAAGTTCACAAGCGATGGTCCTTTTACGTCTGCTTTCAGCAAAGATGCTCCGCCTTTAATCGGTTATTGGATCGGTTGGCAAATTGTAAGACAATACATGAAAAACAATCCGAACATCACGTTGGAAGATCTTATGAATGAGACTGACGCGCAAAAAATTTTAACAAAAGCCAAATACAAACCAACAAAATAGACTAACAGAAATATTAAACAACCCATACTATGAAACAATCAGAAATAAATTTTAAAGTAACCTTAGACGACAATAATTTACCTGAAAAAATTGACTGGAGTGCTAGTGAAGGAGGCGAACAAAGTTCAAGCAAAGCGGTGATGATCGCTTTATGGGATGCCAAAGAAAATAACACATTACGAATAGATCTTTGGACAAAAGATATGATGGTAGATGAGATGAAACAGTTCTATCACCAGTGCTTGCTTTCTATGGCTGACACATTTGACAGAGCAACAGGGGAAGCAGAAACAGCAAAAGAAATGCGAGGATTTGCACAACATTTCGGTGAAAAAATGGAGCTGATTGTTAAAAAACAGCCTAAAGCCTAAAAGGCTCGTATTTTCCTCAAATAAATTTGGCTTTTGGCAAAAAAATCACTTAGATTTGTTTGAAGGCTACTTTTAGATAAAAAATCAAAAATGAGAACTACTAGATACTACCAAAAAGTGTTAGTTAATTTACTAGCATTGATTGCTTTTTTGGGCTGTTTTGCTAAAATTTCATTTGCACAAACCATTCTATTTAATAATGGTGCTTTGATTTACACTGCGCCCACTGCAATAGTAAAGGTAAATGGTGGATTTCAAAACGATGGTGCTACCGGTTTAGTTGAGAATAACGGCACAATGACTATTTCGAATAGTGGAACACCAGGCAGCGTATTTTTGAAAAACGGTTCAACATTGAAAGGCAACGGTACTTATTTTGTAGAGCAAGATTGGACAAACGACGCTACCTTCATAGCAAATAGTAGTACTGTCAATTTTAATGGCAACCTTCAGCAATATATTACCAGTACAACAGCTATTGTAACAACTTTCCACAACTTAACACTCAGCGGTTCGGGCGTGGGAACAGCTAACCGTAAAAAAACGCTATCCCTTGTTGATGCTAATGTTGACGCTAGCGGTATTTTAACTATCAATGACAGAGAACTAGAAACACAAACTAATAAAATATTTGTTTTAAATCCTTCTCCAACTGCTGTTACAAATGCAACAACCTTTGGATCAGAAGGATTCGTAAGTAGTTCTGTTGGTGGATTTATGTCGAGGGCAACCAATTCATCATCAGTTTATTCCTTTCCTACAGGATCCAGCCTTGGAACACTTCGTTACCGTGAAGTAAAGTTAACTCCATTAGCTGCATCTGCCAATACTTTTACCGCAAGGCTTGGAAACAATATTGCAACAACTGATGGATTCACTGTTACTCAAATTGACACAACAATGTGTAAAGTGAATAACAACTTTTATCACCAAATCACCCGAACTGCTGGAGTTAACAATGCTAACATCGATGTATTCTATGACCAAGCAGCTGATGGACCTTGGGACGGTTTAGCAAAATGGAATTCTCCAACGGCTACTCTCTGGAACAATATGGGAACAGTAACAGCTTCAGTTGCCGCTACCTATAATGACAATAAGAAACTAGGATGGTCCGATTTTTCTAACTCGCCATACATTCTTTCTCGTGCAAAACTTGCTGAACCAATTTTTGCGTGTACCGATGTTTGTATCAATTCTACAGGAAACGTATTTACAGCATCAGGAGCCGCTTCTGGCAACACGTATGTTTGGTCAACTCCTGCAGGAACAACAATTACAGCAGGTGCAGGAACCAGCTCTATCAGTGTTGATTGGGGAGCTACTCCCGGAACGATCATCGTCATGGATACCAACTCTTTTGGATGTTTTTCTGATCCAGTATCTTGTACTGTAAACGTATCCACTCCTCCAACAGCAGCATTTGATATTACATCTATCGGATTCACTTATACATTCAACAATTTGACTACAGGAGGAACCGCTTCACCAAACTCTTGGTCTTGGAACTTTGGTGATGGATCAACATCTACTTCTCAAAGCCCTTCTTATACTTACTCAGGAGCAGGTCCTGTTACAGTTTGTTTAGTTGCTAGCAACGCAAACAACTGCGCTACTTTTTTTTGTGAAACTATTGATGTAACTTTTACAGAATATATTAATATCCCAAATGTGTTTACGCCAGACGGTGACAATACGAATGATTACTTTTATATTAAAAGCTCCGGTTTTAATGAATACCAGATAGAAATTTATGATCGATGGGGACTTAAAGTTTGGGAAAGCACGCATGTTGGTGAAGAATGGGATGGCCATACAACTTCAGGAGAAGAGCTTTCGGAAGGTACATATTTCTATATACTTAAAGCAATATCTGTTACTAAAAAAGATTATAGCCAAAGAGGTTTTATTAATTTATTGAGAAATAAGAAATAAGAATAGTACATCTATAAAAAAATCCCGTCCTAAGTTTAGGACGGGATTTTTTATTTGAATAATTTACTTGCATCCTTAATAAAGGTGAGCAGCTCTTTTCTGCCATCCTTTTTCTCTGCAGAAGTATAAAAACATTCAGGCAGTTCATCCCAATGTTTTCCCATTTCTTCTTTATAATGATTTATCCTATCGCTAAATTGTTTTTTGGATAACTTATCGATTTTTGTAAATACCATGACAAAGGAAATTCCATTTTCACCCAACCAGTCCATAAACTCAAGATCTATTTTCTGAGGTTCTAAACGGGAATCCAGTAGCACCATCAGACACATTAAATTTTTTCGTTCAAGGATATAATCGGCAATAAATTTTTGGAAAATTTCTCGTTTATCTTTTGAGACTTTTGCAAACCCATATCCGGGAAGATCGACAAGGTACCAGCTATCGTTAATTAAGAAATGATTTATTAACTGAGTCTTACCGGGCTTTCCAGAAGTTTTAGCCATATCCTTTCTCTCTACAAGCATATTGATCAATGAAGATTTTCCAACATTAGATCTACCAATAAAGGCGTATTCTGGTTTTATAGGTGCAGGGCATTTCGAAACATCAGTATTACTAATTACAAACTTCGCTGATTTAATTTCCATACTATTGTTACAAATTAAGAATATAGACGAATTGAAATTGTAAACTCAAATGCAATTACAATCCGACAATGTTATTTTTTTTTCGGGATGTAGGTGTCTATATGACGCTCCTTTTTAGTATGATAAATATCGGCAAATGTAACCATAATTCCGGTCTCCTCCACTTCTCCAAAATGATCATTCAGAGTCGTGCCAAATGTTCTCATGGTGGAGGAAAGGTTCATATAAGCATTTACCAGCGGGGGAATGTTTTCGGCTAATGCACGCACGTTTTGATTCAGAAGGCGATGCCCTTCTTTATATTCCAAGCCCTCTAATGACTTGAGAAAAGCAGACATATCATTTTTTATTTGTACCGGCTTAATCGGAACAACTAAATTTTCTTTATCAGGAAAATAGAAATTCATAAAAGAAAGAATCAAATCTCTTGCATGAACATTGTAATCCAAATACATCGTAACTTTTCCCCAGAAATAAAGAACATCAGGATTATCAACAATAATTGCTCCTAATCCATCCCATAAATTATCCAAAGAAAACAAGCCTTTGCGATTATCCAAAGAAGGTTGAAATTTGGGCTGGACAAATGACCGGCCTAATTCAATCGTATAAGGCAAATATTCTTTAATAAATTTTTCTGAAAAATTATATAATTCAGTTGTAGCCAATTGAATCACACCATTTTCAACATGAGCATCTTTCCCTTTAATATAGCGATATCCACCTACAATTTCTTGTTCAAGCGGGTTCCAAACAACAAGCTGTTTGTATGGAGCATTATCAGTGATATCGTATTCATCAATATCTATTTCTTTTCCTGTTCCACCTCCTGCTGCGCGAAAAGTAACCTCTCGCAATCGACCAATTTCGAGCATTACATTTGGTGAATCGTGATGAGTGATGATATATATTTTATTGTCTCCATTATTTGTATCACGGATAAATTTATCAGGCGAGAGTTCGGCTAACAAAACATCTTTTTCAATAGGGTCAATAATTACTTTCATAGGTTCTTAATTTGAATCCGTATCACTTTTTACTGTTGGCAACATTTTCTCTTTATTTCCGCTTTGCAAAGCATAGACATGCTCCTTTACTTTTCCAGACCAATAGTCTGAAGTTTTATCACTTGTAAATGTTTTCCACGATATTGGTTCACCAAAAGTAAAGGTAATGGTTTTGCCTTTTTGTTTATACATTTCATCAACCAAAAAAAACATTTCAATATTTGCTTTTATTCCAATTTTTTTTCTCCAATAGGCCAGATTATAAAAGAATTTGGAATTATGACCACCTATATAAACGGGGATTACATTTTTTTGATATTGTACGGCTTTGGTTATGAAGCTTTTTTTCCATACTAGATCTTTTACCACATGCCCCTCTTCTCGTCTGGAAACTAAGCCTGCTGGAAAAATCAAAAGGCATTCAGAGGAAGAATAGATCTCTTCAAATTTTTTTGTATAATCCGCTGAATTTTTTCCATGCTTATTTACAGGAACAAAAATTGGAGCGAAATTTTTCAATTCCAACAAAATATCATTTACAAAAAACTTGATATCTTTTCTTCGATTTCCAACTACATCCATAAACGCGATACCATCTAAACCTCCTAAAGGGTGATTGGCTGCCATAATCACTCCGCCTTGTGTTGGGATATTCTCAATTCCAATAATAGCTGTTTTAGCACCAAACTCTTCCATAGCGGCATCAACAAAATCATGCCCAAATCTATTTTCATTTCTTTTTACCGCTTGATTCAATTCATCCTGATGAATGGTTCTTTTTATATAACGAATGATAAATCCAGGTAATAACTTTAATAGTTTTGGATTTTTTTTTGCGATCACTTTTTCGACATCAACTAATTTTTCAGTTGCGCGCTCTACGCTATGACCTGCTGGCTGATCTGAAGATTGTTGACTCATAATTGAAATAAAAAAATTACTGATTGGTGAGTAAAAATAATGATTATAACTGAAAACAGGAATTCTATAGAGGTTCTTTGACAAAGAGGACAACCGCCTTTTGGTATTTTTCCTTCATCAACATTTTTTTCATATTTATAGCTGTTTCATATGGACCGTCTACTGCGGCAAGATTTACGATCCAGGCCGGAACATTTCCTCCCGGATTAACCAACAATTCATAATTAGCTTCAACATATCCATCTTTTAGAGGAATCAATGTCCATCGTGCTTTAAACTCAGTAATTCTTACATGCCCCTTCACTCTGGGTATGTAGTCTGGGATACAGGAAACATTTTGTATAATCACTTTTGTCACAGGATCTTGTTGCAACTGAACATGCACTACAAAATCTCGATTATCGACAGGCCAAGGAGCTATTACCGATTGGTAATGAATCAAGTCTTTCTCCGAATTCTTTTTTATTGTAGTGGATACGGCACATTTATAAACCCATTGAGGATAGGATTCAAAATCGTCGATCAATGCTATTAAGCTTGACAAAGAAGACTTGTATGTGGTCACTGATTTTAATTCTTTAAACCTAGAATTTTCTGCATCACGCGAATAAACAGAAACGCCATTCTGATTTTTTTTCAAAGTCCATGTATTACTTTCAACTTGATCAGTTTGAAAGCCCATTACTATATAGCTAATAAAAAAAAGAAAAAGTGTTTTTTTCATACTATCTAAAATATAAATCCTACAGTATAAAATTAGTCATTAAAAAGTATCATGCTTTATTAAATAAAAAAATCCGTTGAGAAGCTCAGCGGATCTTAATTGATTAATTTGATTTTAAAACTATATTTTTTAGCGCTTCAATCCATTTTGGCGAATCATTCAAACTTTCTACCAATGTTATTTTTTCACCGCCATGCTCCTTAAATATCTCATCATATTCTATCCCTATCTCATAAATGGTTTCCAGACAGTCGGCCACAAATGCAGGCGAAAATACTAACACATTCTTTTTCCCTTCTTTTGCAAGTTCTTCTATTACCTTATCGCTATATGGCTTGAGCCACTTATCATCTAAACGGGATTGAAAAGTAGATTTATATTTTCCTTCAGAAATGCCTAAGCGCGTAACAAGCGCTTTTGTTGTTGCTAAACAATTTGCTCGGTAGCATAAGCGGTTTTTATCCGTTAGTGTATCACAACAAGATCCGATTTTACAAGAGCCATCACTAAATTCTTTTGATGCCTTGTTTATCTGCCTTTCAGGTAAACCATGATAACTAAAAATAAAATAATCGTAATCGTTCAAATTATACTTTAAAGCCTTAGCAACACATGCATCAATAAATCCTTGGTCATCAAAAAAGTTTTCTATAAATTTTACAGGAGGATGTTCTTTCCATTTTTTCAAAATCCGAATTGTTTCCTCTATGGATGAAGTTGTACTTGAAGTAGCATATTGCGGATACAAAGGAATTGCGATTACTTTGCTAACATTGGCTTCCTTTAATTTATTAATTGCTGATTCAAGACTCGGACTTTGGTAACGCATACCTAGTTCTACAACATAATCATTTCCTAATTCCGCTTGCAATAATTTCTGTTGATTGATACTATTGACAAGAAGTGGTGATCCTTCTTTTGTCCAAATTTGCTGATATAATTTTGCTGACTTAGCAGATCGGAACGGAACAATAATTCCATTTACTAAAATAAAACGAGCTATTGGGTTAATATCTATAACCCGCGGATCATTTAAAAATTGTGTCAGATACTTTCGAACATCCGAAGTCTTCGAACTGTCGGGTGTACCAAGATTTATTAATAGAACTCCAGTTTTCATCAGTTATGGTTATTACAACTACAATCGAAAGGAACATATTGAACCTTGATTTTATAGTCAAAAAAATTAAATATGTAAGGCCCTTTTGCTTGTTGCATCTAAGCAAGCTTCTTTCATTGCCTCGGTATAAGTAGGATGAGCGTGGCTCATTCGAGAAATATCTTCCGCACTTGCTCGGTATTCCATAGCAACAACAGCTTCAGCAATCATATCGGCAACTCTAGGGCCAATCATATGAACGCCTAGAATTTCATCTGTCGTTTCATCAGCTAAGACCTTTACAAAGCCATCTGTATCCATAGATGCTCTTGCGCGGCCGCTGGCTTTAAAAGGAAAACTTCCCACTTTGTATTTTTTACCTTGCTCCTTCAATTGTTCTTCAGTATATCCAACTGCAGCAACTTCTGGCCATGTATAAACTACTCCTGGAATTAGGTTATAATTAATATGTGGTTTTTGCCCAGCAATTACTTCCGCTACAAATGTACCTTCTTCTTCCGCTTTATGGGCTAGCATTGCACCTTTCACTACATCACCAATTGCATATATACCTTCAATATTGGTTTGCAAATGCTCATTCGTTTCAATTTTACCACGATTATCAACTTTCACACCTACTTTTTCTAATCCTAAATTATCTGTGTATGGTCTTCTGCCAACAGCAACTAAACAATAATCACCTTTAATTTCTATTTTCTCTCCTTTTGAATTATCTGCAGTAATGGTAACCTCTTTTCCTTTTGCTGAAACACCCGTTACTTTATGATTGAAGAAAAATTCGAATCCTAATTTTTTCAAGCTCTTTTGCAGCTCTTTTCCTAATGCACCATCCATAGTACTTATTAATCCGGAAGTAAACTCTACGACAGAAATCTTAGCGCCCAATCGTGCATAGACTGAACCCAATTCAAGTCCTATCACTCCACCACCAATAATAACCATATGCTTAGGGACTTCCGTTAATTCTAGTGCTTCAGTGGAAGTGATCACTCTTTTTTTATCAATATCAATTCCAGGTAAAGAAGATGGTTTTGATCCTGTAGCTATAATGGTTTTTGCGGATTCGATCTGTATTTTATTTCCATCAGAACTGGAAATTTCAAGAATGTTTTTTTTCAGGAAAGAACCATGACCACGAAAAAC
>Ga0209596_1000458_pt1 | contig 37578 bp, 24 predicted proteins | sample M_130807_MF_Meta_FD_187314 | JGI IMG/M metagenome (GOLD analysis project Ga0209596, IMG submission 187314) | Freshwater microbial communities from Lake Montjoie, Canada to study carbon cycling - M_130807_MF_MetaG (SPAdes) (version 2) | ecosystem: Environmental > Aquatic > Freshwater > Lake... | reverse complement strand
CCGCCTTCTACTCCGTAATCTAAAATTACTTCTACCTTATGGTTGGCTAATTTTTGTGCAACACTAGCAGTTTCCTCTAATGTTTCGCCCCCTACAAATTGTTGAAAAATGGTGTTTTGAATAATCGTTTTAGTAAAAGGCAAATGCCATTTAATAGCTAAGGGCATAAATTTTAATCCAAAATTTACAAGCCATGGTTTGCCCATACTACTAAAAAGAATGTGAGCTTTTTTTAAATCGGCATTAGATTTTGGAGCAAAAGCTATTTCAGTATTTTCAAAAGAAATAGGTTGATTTATTTGATTCATATAATGCAATTCAATTGCCGAAATTCGACAATGCCAAACGATTAACCAAAAAAATATTAATTTATTTAGAACGATGAGTAAAGGATTTTAATACCAACTTTATTTCATAAGTAGTTCAACGGACTACTTACAAGCGTAGTCGGCAAAAAAACCATTTTGCTAACTACACCCGTAAAAAAGCCTTTTTTACACCCTACTAAATAAAGTTATCTTTGCAAAAAATACACAAATGGAATTAGAATCGAAAAAAGCAAAAGAGAGTTTTACTATAATGACCGAATTGGTTTTACCCAACGATACCAATGTTTTTGGCAATTTAATGGGAGGTAGATTAATGTATTGGATGGATATAGCTGCAGCCATTTCTGCAGGTAAGCATTGTAATGCACCAAGTATGACAGCTTCGGTAGATAATTTATCATTTAAAAACCCTATTAAATTAGGTAATGTAGTCCATATTGAAGCACAAGTTTCTAGGGCATTTACCACCAGTATGGAAATTTATATAAAGGTTTGGGGAGAAGATAATTTAAGTCAATATAAATACGAAAGCAACGAAGCGTATTTTACCTTTGTAGCACTTGATCCTAACCGTAAGCCAAGGCCTGTGCCTCCTGTAATTGCCGAAACTGAAAGAGAAAAAAAGCTATACGAAGGAGCTTTACGAAGAAGACAAATTAGATTAATATTAGGAGGAAAAATGAAGCCACAAGATGCTTCGGAATTAAAAGCATTATTTGTTACAGAATAAATTATTTATCTAACAAAGTCATTAAGTGATGTTTTCCTTTAAGCATAAATTTTTTGCTCTGCTCTATGGCATCCATTACTTTTTCTAGTATAGCTTCGTTAGTGTCGTTGTAATCAATTTGCATGGGCTCTTTAAAAGTAACAGATAATAAAGAACCCCTCTTTTTAAATTTTAATCCTTTCTTATTAAAAGCCCTCCAAAAGCCGTTAATAACCACTGGTATTACAATGGGCCTATTATTTTTTATTATAAACGCGGTACCTTTTCTGCCCGGTGCAAAAGGTTTTGTAGTGCCTTGCGGAAAAGTGATTACCCAATTTTTTTCTAACGCAGTATTAATATTTCTTGTATCAGATGGGTCTAATCCTTTTCTTACTTCTTTCCCCTCCGTTTTCCAAGTACGTTTTACGGCTATAGCGCCCCCTAACGAAAATAATTTACTAAGCCAATTGCTTTTCATGGTTTCTTCTGCCGCCACATACTTTACTTTTGTAAATGGCCATAATAAATAATATGGGGTGCCTAACTTATTTTTTTTGCGCCAACTTACAGCACAAAAAATATGAATAAACGTTATTACTTCTGCAAAGTATGTTTGATGGTTGCTTACAAAAAGTACATTTCGTTTCGGTAAATTTTGAAGATTTTCCATGCCACTTATTTTTAATTTATTAAAAATAACAAGACCAGGATAGGAGACCATACCGATAATGAAATAGACAAACCCTTTCACTATTTTAGTTTCTTTAAAAAAGGTGGTTATTTTATTTAGCATGCTTCGTTTTTCCACAGTATATCACCAAAAACAGTTTAAATCAAAGATAATAGTACATTTTTAATTTAATCAAATTGAAAAAATAACCATATAAAACAAGTAAAAACCAATGTTTTACACTTAAAAATAAGGTTGATATTTTTTTTTTAATAATTAACTTAATATTAAGTTAATATTATTACCTTTATAGCCAGAATGGTTTTTTGTGGAAATAATTCACACTAAACACATTTCGTACAAACTAAAACTTTCAAATTATGCAAGAAACAACTACTTTAAACAAGCTTAAAGTGTTTTTGTTTAAAATGGTACCCATGGTAATCATTTTAAACATTTTCTTTTCGGTGTCGTTTGCACAGCAAAAAGGTGCTACAGTAGCGCCGCCACAAGGAAAAGTTAATCAATCTGTGGTTCAAAATTTTGGTGCAACAGACGTACCCTCTATAAATGAGGCATTCGAAAAAAATAGAATAGCCCAAAAAAATGGAGCTACTGAATCCGTATTTAAAAAACCAGTTAGAAACAACAATCTTTCTGTTAACGGCTTTACAAACAGTAATGGTATAAACGCAAGTGCCGCACCTACCAATAATCTTGTAGATGCTGTTTGTGTTTTTAACGGTGGCTTGGTTACTGGTGATCCTGTACTTGCTGGTCCTCGCCCATTCCGAAGCGGTGCATCCTCATCATGTGCTGCTCCAGGGGCTTGTGGTACTCCAAATGCTACTCTTGGTGTTATATATGATACTATTCGTATGAAAAACACCACTTGTTTACCACAATGTGTAACGGTAAATTATGTTGCAAACGCTGGCGGTGGCGATATTTTTGTTACTGCCTATTTGGGTAGTTTTAATCCTGCAAATGTTTGTACCAATCGTATTGCAGATGGTGGATCTAGTTCAATTTCTGGTGGTGCTGCAGTTAATTTTTCTTTTAACCTTGCGGTAGATGCAACGGTTATTTTTTTAATAAATGGTGCTACATCAAATACACAATGTCCTTCTTATACCATGACGGTTACTGGTTTAGATTGTTCTGCTCCTCCTGTTTGTCAGGCGCCAACAGCTTCTGTATTAAGCCAAGTGCTTTTACCAGGTGCACCAATAACAGTGTTTAGCGAAGGTTTTGATGGTGCTATTCCTCCTGCAGGTTGGCCAACACAAAACTTAAGTAGTCCTTTAGGTGTTACCACCTGGACTCAAGGGGGTCCTCTCGGTGTATTCCCGCCTCAAAGTGGTGCAGGTTTTGCATCAGCAAATTTTAATAACACAGCTGGAACAGGTACTATAAGTAATTGGATGTTCACTCCAAATGTTACCTTAAAAAATGGTGATGTATTTAGATTTTGGACTAGAACAACCACTGGACAGTTTCCAGATAGGTTACAAGTAAGAATGAGTACAAATGGAGCTAGCGTTAACGTTGGAGCCACTGCTACAAGTGTGGGAGATTTTACTACCGTATTACAAGATATTAATCCTACTTATACTACAACTGGTTATCCAACAGCTTGGACACAATTTACCTCTACACTTTCTGGTCTACCTGCTGCAGGTATTTCTGGCAGATTAGCGTTTAGGTATTTTGTTGAGAATGGTGGACCTCTTGGAGCAAATTCTGATTTTATTGGAATTGACAATGCAAATTATACCACTTCAGGTATATTAACACCTACAACTTGTACAGGTAGTACAGTTAATTTAAAAGTTGATATTACTGGTGGTGTAGGACCTTATACAGTTGTACTAAACACTGTTCCTCCTACAACTCCAATAACAGTAACTAATTATAACAGTGGAGAAAACATTCCGGTTACTCCATTGGTAACAACCCAATACACGTTAACTTCTGTTTCGTCAAGTGCATGTTGTATTGGTACGGGTAATAGTGGTACACCTACTATAGTTGTATCACCTACAACAGTGTTACCAATTAACGTTACAGCATTACCAACTACTGCGGTATGTTTGGGCGATGGTGTTTTAATGACAGTAACAAATGGTATTCCTATTACATCACTTAATTTATCACAAACTACAGGGCTTACCGTTGTTACTGGAAATTCAGTCGCTTGTAATGCTGGTGGTTTACATACAGACAATAGCTATTGGAGAGTGTATGACTTAGCTCCACAATCTATTCCTTTCCCTACTTACTCTATTAATAGTGTACGTTTTGGAGTAGAATTGTCTGATGCAAATGGTACAGGTACAACTCAACCTGTTGTAGTGCGTTTATATACACAAACTGGTGCAGCTTTCCCTGGCGGTACTCGTACATTAGTGGGCACACAAACATTTAATGTACCAGACTTAACGTTGACTACATTTAATGCTGTATTTACTGTGCCTGTTGTAGTGCCTAGCAATGCTACAGTTGTAGCTGAGATATTTACTCCAGATGGTAGAGCACCTGCCAACAATAGGTTCTTCCTAGGAAGTAATGCTTTACCAGAAACTGGTGAACTATATATTAGTGCCCCTCTTTGTGGTGCTCCTAACCCTGTTACTCTTGCTAGCCTTGGTTTCCCTAATATGAATGGGCATATCAATTTAGAAGGTCAATATGGCGGTGGTGCTGCTAACCCAGTAGGTTGGACGTTCCTTTGGACTCCAGCAGCTGGTTTAAGTAACCCAACTAGCAACCCTGTTGCAGCATCTCCAATGATGACTACACTTTATACTGTAGTGGGTACTGCACCAAATGGTTGTAATACATCTGCTAATTACAGAGTTGTTGTTAATCAACCACCAACAGTAACTGTTCAACCTATAAGTGTAACAAATTGCGATAGAACAACTGCAAGCTTTAGCGTAACAGCTACAGGTGCAGGCCCTTTAACTTACCAATGGCAAGAGCAAGTTGGTGGTGCAGGCGCTTGGAATAACCTAGCTAATGGATCTCCATATAGCGGTGCTACATCTCCTACATTAACCATTAACCCCTTAGCAGCTATAATGAATGGAAATAGATACCGTTGTATTGTTACAGGTATTTGTAACCCTGCGTTTACATCAAACCCTGCTACATTAACTGTTAATAATCTTCCTGTTTTACCTATTACACCAGTTGGCCCTGTTTGTGGCGGTGTTGCTGGTATTAACGGTGTTGCGTTAACGGTAGGTTCTGCTGCTCCTCCAGTTCCAGGAAGTGCAACTACTAACTCTGGTCCAATAAGTGTAGCTATTCCTGATAATAATCAAGCTGGTGTATCTACTAACCTAACGGTAGCTGGTATTCCTGCAAATGCAACTATTACAGGTGTAAGAGTTAACTTTACTATTCCACATACATTTACGGGTGACTTAGTTATGGCTTTAAGAGCTCCTAATAATGATGTATTGAATTTAGATTATTATTTATCAGGAACTTTTGGTGGCACAACTACCGGCTTTACAAATACAACAATTGGTTCTGCAGGTGTAACTGCATTAAGTGCTGGTGTTAATCCATGGACTGGTTTATTTAGAGCAGATGGTCAGGTTGCTGCTACTGCAAATGGACCTGCTGCACCTACTGGTTTTGTTGTAAATAGAGCTAGTTATGCTGCATTGATAGCGAACTTAACTGCTGCAAATGCAAATGGTGTCTATACTTTGGCCATTTATGATGGTGGAGCAATTGACATTGGTACCTTAAATTCATGGTCTATTACTGTTGATTATACAACACCAGGTGTTGGTACAGGCGCTGCATTAAGTTATGTATGGTCTCCAACAGCAGGTTTATTTACAGATGCTGGAGCAACTACTCCATATACTGGTCAAAATTTAGCTACTGTTTATGCTGCACCATCAGCTTATACAACATATACGGTAACAGGTACTAATGGAACTACAGGTTGTGTAAACTCAAATAGTGTAATTGTTAATTATACACCACCTGCACCTAATGTAACACCTAACCCTGTTGCTATGTGCTTAGGTAATCCTGCTGTATTATTGAGGAGTTCATCTTCAACTACTAGTGTTGTTAACTTTACAAGTGGTACAATAAACGTTGCAATTCCTGAGGGTAATTTCCCTACAAGACCTGCAACTGCTGCTACTAATGTAATTGCTGTTGCTGGTATACCTGCAAACGCTGTAATTACACGTATTGCTGCAACATTAAATGCAACACACGGTTTTGCTAATGATATAGTTGCTGTATTAAGATCTCCAAGTGGAGCAGTAATTAATTTAGATGCTATTGGTGGTTTTGCAAATAATGCAGGAGCTAATTATTTAAATACTAAGTTTAGCTCTGCAGGTACTACTTCAATTGCTACTGGTGCCGCTCCATTTACTGGAACATGGCAAGCAGATAGAGCTGGGGTAACATTTACAGCATTTGGCTTTACTTTATCTGGTGGTCCGGTTGGGTTTGACCCAACAACTACAAGCTGGGCAACTTACATGGGTACGTTAGGTGCAGGTGCTGCAAATGGCAACTGGACTTTAGCTGCTTATGATGCTGGTGCACCAGATGTTGGTAGTTTAACGAAGTGGGATTTAGAGATTACTTATGTAGTTGGAGTACCTGTTACACCTGCAACTTGGAGCCCAATAGCTGGTTTATTTAGCGACGCAGCTGGTACAATACCTTACGTAGCTGGCACCCAAGTAGATTCTGTTTGGACAAGACCAACAACTATTGGTGCTAATAACTACCAAGTAACGGTAAACAGTTTACCTACACCAGATCCTAGAAATGCATCACCAATTATCATTAATGCAGTTGGTAACGCTAATCCTTACCCTTCTGTTATTACGGTAGCTAATTACGCAACTACAGGGGTATCGGTACAAAGTGTAACATTAACAGGTATAACACATACCTGGGCTGATGATATAGATATTTTACTTCAATCACCAACTAATCAAAATGTAGTATTAATGTCGGATATTGGCGGTACAGTCCCGATTCCTGCAGGTACTACTTATACATTTAGCGATGCTGGCCCAGCAATGAATGCTACGGCGGTTAATCCAAGTGGCACATACAAACCAACAAATAATGGTGCTACAGATACTTGGCCAGCTCCTGGTCCAGGATCTTTTACTCAGGCAGCTCCTGCATTATCGTTATTTGGTAATACAGCTAATGTAAATGGCGATTGGAAATTACTAATAGTAGATGATGTTGCTGGCGACCAAGGTACTGTTGCAGGCGGATGGAGTATTAATTTAACTCCTACATCTTTCTGTACTTCACCTGCAAGAACAGTTGTGGTAACGGTTAACCAACCAGTATCAATTGCTACACAACCTGTAAGTGCTACGGTATGTACAGATAAAGTTGCAACCTTTACGGCGGTTGCTGCTGGTACAAGCCCTACACACAACTGGCAACAAAGTACTAATGCTGGTAACACTTGGACTACATTAGCTAACGGCGGTGTATACAGTGGAGTTAAAACTCAAACGTTAACTATCACAGCTCCTCCGGTAAGTATGAATGGCTATTTGTTTAGAGATTCAGTTGCTGGTGCTGCACCTTGTGCTGCTGCGTTTAGTAATAATGTACGTTTAACAGTTAACCCATTACCAACGGTAATAATTTCTGCAAATCCTTATACTAAATTGTTCCCAGGATTAAGAACTACCATTAGTTCTACATCTTCTCCTGCGGCTGCAACGTATACTTGGAGAAGAAATGGTGCTGTTGTTGCTGGAAGTACTGGTTCAACAATAAGTGTAGATGTAGATGGTATGGGTGATTATGTATTAACTGTTAACGACGTTAATGGTTGTATAGGTTCATCTAATACGGTTACAATATCTGATTCTGCATCTGGTAAAGTATTTATATATCCTAATCCTAATGGTGGAGTTTTCCAAGTTAGGTATTACGCTTCATTAAATACTAGAGCACCTCATGGATTAAACATTTATGATTCTAAAGGTTCAAGGATATCGGCTAACCAATATCCTAACAATGCACCTTACCAAAGAATGGATGTTGATTTACGCAAACACGGTAAAGGAATTTACTGGGTTGAGGTAATTGATGTTAATGGTGAAAGATTAGCTGTAGGAAGAGCTGTTGTTCTTTAATACATAACTTTTCTTCTTTATAAAATACAAACCCCATCTAATAAGATGGGGTTTGTTGTTTTTGGGAGTGTATTATTAGTAAACAGTTACTTAAAAAGATAGTATTACTTCTGCAAACTATTTTATGTTAGCTAAAGAATGGAAAACTAGTTTACGTAAAAGTGATACCAAAGATGTCAATTTATATAACTATAAAATTTTGAAGGTTACAAGAGGATTTTCTGTTAACTGAATTGAGGTATTATCCTTCCATTTTTAAATGATTAATGACTGATTTTACAACTCTAAAAATAAAACGCTATAACCCAATCTTAAAACATTCATTTTATTACCATGCCTTAGAAACTGAACCATTTAGAAGTTTAATAAAATATAAATGTTTGTTTTCAAAATAGTCTGGTGTGGCAGTTTTTTTAGATAGAAAAACAGGCTTAAAATTATATGCACAAAAAACTTTATTTTCTTTGTTGTTAAGGTTACTCATATAATCATTTGGATGGGCAACTAGAAGTGGAATAAAATATTTAGTCGCTTCAAAACCTTTGAATGCCATATCGCTAGGCTTTGCCGTGTATTTTTTTGAATAAGCCGAGATTAATTGTTTACTATGCTCATCCAATTTAGTATTAAAATAAGGGGTGGTAAAATAGATAGGAAATTCTTCAAAAGCATCTTTTTTACGTAGCGATGAAAAGCCATCCCAGTTAGGCATCCCAATTAACGTAATTGGATAAGATGGAAATAAATTGCTACAAGCTTCCGCTACATTTTTTCCAAAAGCTTCCTCTAAACTAGCACCTATAATTACGGTTTTTCTATTGCTATCTAAACTTTTTACTAAAACATCCGAATTAAAACCACTATCAATAGTTATGGTCTGAATTGGTAACAAGGGCTTGCCTTGTTGCTCATTAATAGCTTTAAAATAGGCAGCAATTTTATCTTCTTGTAGTCCTTTTTTACGGAGTATAAAAAGTTTATCGGTTGGGCTATTTTGAAGCAGGTAACTATAAATACTTTCGCAATGTGCCTTTAACGTACTGTTCATTATAACTGTAAATGGGTTGCTAGTAATTCCTCCATCGTTAGGATAGGTTACAGAAATAAAAGGAATATTTTTTGCCAAAGCAAAATCGGATAGTTGTTGAAAATCTAAATCTTTACTATGGCCAATGATTAAATTTAAACTATCAAGCTTATTTGTGTTTACCAGCGTATAAATGCTTTTTGTGTACGATTTAGAATCGTAAATATAGACTTCTATATTAGCCGTTTTTATTTTTAACGAATCTATAGCTATTTGTACACCTTCTACAAACTCTAAGGAGGGCTGTACAAATTTTGGGATGCTCTCTTTATTTTTAAGTACTCCATTTATAAAAATTGAATCTAAATAAAGGGGTGCAAAAATGCCTACTTTATACGTAGGTATTGGTTCTGTTTGTGCAAATAAATTGTTTGCTACAAAAACAATAAGTACGATTAATTTTAATTGTTTCATTTTATTTTTTATACCACTTAAGGCTTAATCATGTATTCTATTATTTGTTAAAATTATCTGCCTCTTACTTATTCCCACTCAATTGTTGCAGGAGGCTTGCTACTAATATCGTAAACCACTCTATTTATACCTCTTACATTATTAATAATTTCGTTGCTTACATAGGCTAAAAATTCGTATGGAAGATGAGCCCAATCTGCCGTCATACCATCAATACTTGTAACAGCCCTTAATGCAACTGTAAATTCATACGTACGTTCATCGCCCATAACCCCCACACTTTTTACGGGTAGCAAAATGGTGCCTGCTTGCCAAACCGTTGTATATAAATCAAACTTTTTAAGCGCATTCGTATATATAGCATCTGCCTCTTGCAATAATCGTACCTTCTCTTGCGTAACATCTCCCAAAATTCGAATTGCAAGCCCCGGGCCAGGGAAAGGGTGCCTAAAAATTAAATCTGATGGGATGCCTAACTCTAAGCCTACTTTACGTACTTCATCTTTAAAAAGAGAACGAAGTGGTTCTACTAATTCTAATTTCATGGTATCGGGTAATCCGCCAACATTGTGGTGCGATTTTATAGTAACCGAAGGACCATGCACCGCAGCACTTTCAATAACATCAGGATAAATGGTGCCTTGCCCCAACAATTCTACACCTTCTATTTTTTTAGCCTCTTGATCAAAAATGTCTATAAAACTTGCCCCAATAATTTTACGTTTTTCTTCTGGGTCGCTTTTGTCTTTTAGTTTGGTGTAAAAATAAGCTGCAGCATCAACCCCCTTTACATTTAATCCAAGGGTTTTATATGTTTCAATAACTTGCTCAAATTCGTTTTTGCGTAACACCCCATTATCTACAAATACGCCGTATAAATTATTTCCTATTGCTTTATGAATTAAGGTGGCGGCAACCGTGCTATCTACCCCACCACTTAAAGCCATTATTACTTTTCGATTGCCAATTTTTTGTTTTAAAGCCTCAATAGTTTCGGTTACAAAATGAGCAGGCGTCCAGCTTTGGTTGCATCCACAAACATCCACTAAAAAGTTTTTCAGTATTGTTTTTCCTTCGGTAGAGTGGTAAACCTCGGGATGAAATTGTAAGCCATATACGGGTTTAGGGGTGTTTGATTTAAAGGCTGCAACTGGTATACTTTCTGTAGTACCTAGTAACTCAAAACCTTGTGGTAATTCTTTTATGGTATCGCTATGGCTCATCCATACTTGTGATGTTGTTGAAACATTTTTAAATAAGGCATCTCCCTCATGATTTTCAATTTTTAAGGATGCTCTTCCATATTCTCTTTTTTCACTTTTATCTACCCTGCCACCAAATAACTTTGCGGTAAGTTGTGCACCATAGCAAACACCTAACACAGGTAGCTTTTCCACCATGTTTTTTACATCAACGGAAGGGGCGTTTACTTCATTAACAGAAAAAGGCGACCCCGAAAGGATTATTCCTTTAAGGGTTTCGTCAAATAGTATAGGCTTGTTGTAAGGTATTATTTCGCAGTAAACACTAGCTTCTCTTACAGCCCTAGCTATAAGCTGGGTATACTGAGACCCAAAATCGAGTATTAAAATTTTATCTGTCATATAAGCCACGAAGATAAATAGATTTATGTTTAAGCGGCTTGGATTTGGAATTACAATTTTCTATTTTTACAAAAAGTATAAATATGAAAAAAATTGTTATTTTTTTTCCTGTTTATTACTAGTATCTCTTATGCGCAAGATGCAAAAAAATCATGTGCAAGTTTAGGAGCTGGCTGGCGGCTGCCAACAAAAAATGAACTTAATAATATGTATATGAACAAAGACTCAATAGGAGCTTTTGCATATATAGGCTATGGTACTGGCTTTTACTATTGGAGTTCAACTTTGAGTGGTCCTAAAAATGTATGGATTCAAGATTTTGCAAATGGCAGTCAGGCTGATTTTGATAGTTATTGGTCAAGTAACAAGGTGGTAAAATGGTATGGCCGAGCTGTTCGTAATTATTAAGTATTTATTTTAACTATTACTGATATGAAAAATATTTTATTTTTTATTTTTGTTCTCGCTTTTTCACAACTCTGTTTTTCTCAGGGACTAATAGATGCTAGGTATAAATTATTGTCAGGTAAGTATATAATCGGGTAGACAACATTATTTAAGAATTAAAATCGCAACATAATTTTTAATTTGTACCCTATAAAACTAAAAACATATCTTTATATCAAAAGCACTATCCTAGAAATAGTTCACTTTGATAGCACAGATATAACTTTAAACAAATTATACACCCTAAAATACTATGAAACATTTCCTTTTCTCATTTTTAATAATTGGGACAATACTGAATAGCTCCTGCAAAAAAAGTAGTGATGCTGCAATAAAAATTACTACGGGGACTTTTACAGTAAACAGCTTTGCATTTATCAATAATGGGACATTTCCAAAATTATACACTTGCGATAGCATGGGCATTTCGCCAAAGCTGAACTGGTCAAATGTTCCGATAGGTACAACCCATTTTGCTATTGTAATGCACCATATTCCTCCAACGCCACCCAATCATGTTTATATGCTTTTGTATAATATTCCTGCAACAGTTACCAGTATTCCTGACGCGGTTTCAGGCATCGGTATATTTGGTATCAATACAGTAAACGGACAGCAAAGCTACACACCACCTTGCTCACAGGGGCCGGGGGCTAAGCTATATACAATCACCTTATATGCATTGTCATCGCCACCTGTATTTACTGTGCTGCAGTCGCAGGTTACAAGAGATATTTTTTTAGCAGCTATCGCCAACAAAACACTCGCTGTATCTGAAATAAATGTAACTTATAGCCGATAAACATTTACTTACTTTTATAATAAATTTTATGCAATATAATCGCGTTTTAAAATTGATAATGGTTCACTTGTTACTTATGTGTTCAATATTTTCTTTTAGTCATCCCAAAGGACATTTCCATAAGGAAGATGGAACTATATTTAATACATGGACTTTAAAAAATGGGACAATAATTAAGGGGAACTTTTCAATGGGTAAAGGAGAATTTATTGTATTGGAGCAGGAAGAAGGACGGTTATTAAAAATACCAATTAGCGACTTTTCATTGCAAGATCAGTTATTAGCCAACTTAAAAGTAAAAAAATATGTAAAGTTAAATAAGGAATTTATTCCTATTTTAAATACCTTTTCACTTCAAAAAAAAGAGTGGAATTACTCTTACCTTTTACTTTCATTTATAATGGCTCTTGCCATCCTATTAATATTTCGTAAAGCAATAAGTAATCTTAATAAATCAACTTATTCTCCAACTAAATTAGTCAACCTAGCAGGTTGCCTAGTATTGATGACTTTAATTCCTTACGCCTGTAAAAAAAGCACAGATAATGTTGTAACAAATACTAGCATTATAAAAACAACTACGTCATTTATTGATTCAGCTTACACTCCTTATAAGCCTGCAATTTCGACCAGGTGGGATGATAATTATTTTTATGTTGCAAGCGGCGGAATACCTGCACACAATATGATGGTAGGTATAACAAACTGGCAGCAACAGGTACCGATACCCCAATTTTATACGGGAGCAAACAGTTGGACTATTCCTTTACAACCTGTATATGCAACAATACCAATGAGTACAAGAACCAATTTTATGAAAGGTGCAGTTGCCATTGCAGTTAATGGCATACCTATTTTTAATGCACTCAATAACAGAGGTGAAGATTCTTATTTAATTGGTGAATTGGATAATTGGGGTGGGCATTGTGGCAAGGGAGATGATTATCATTATCATGCCGCTCCATTGCATCTGTCAACAATTTCAGGATTAAAACCCATTGCATTTGCTTTGGATGGATTTGCAGTGTATGGAAGTAAAGAACCAGATGGGTCTACCATGCAGTCCTTAGATACTTGTCATGGGCATATTTATAACAACGGAGTTTATCATTATCATGGAACTAGTAATTACCCTTACGTAATAGGAGCCATGAAAGGTAAAGTAACTACTGACCCCTTAACACTTGCACCGGAAAATCAAATTTTGCCGCAGGCATTTGCATCACCATTAAGACCGGCAACAACACCTTTAAATGGGGCTTCAATAACTGCTTTTACTGCTACCGGAAACAATGCTTACAAATTAACTTATAAAATAGGATCAGCGTTTGGCTATATCGACTATAGCTGGGATGTAACTAATAAATATACTTTCATTTATACTAGTATAACAGGCGCTGTAACAAGTTCAAATTACCAACGATGATATAAATTACTTCTATTCGCCGTCGTTGATAACCCGCCAACTCAGCACCGCCGAGGCCTGGCCTCTGACCAGCCGACAAAGCCACCAACTGGCGGTTTAAAAAATTTATTATATTTTCATTATGTGAAAGAACAATATGCACAGGAATGGCCACAGTTTTTTACAGCTACTATTCAAGAGTGGAAACATTTATTAAAGGAAGAGAAATACAAGCTCATTATTATAGAGAGCAGATGAAAAATAATACTCTTCTGGTAAGTTACAAAGCCTTGCTTTAACTGGGTTGTAATGAATGTAATTTAATTTTTTTTGGTTAAATACCGAAGTTGCCAACTTTCAAAGGTTAGCAACTCTTACAGCATCAATTCACCTTCCTCAACATCGTTACATACACCGGAAAGTGATCGCTGTAGCCATAATTATAGGTGGTGCCATCCCAGGTTCTTTTAGGGTAGCCTTTGTATTTACCGGTTTGTTGTACCAAAAATTCCCTGTTAAAAATAGTGGCTCTGTAATAGTGATACCCGGGCTGTGTTTTATCAAGCCATGCTTTTGAAATCACTACCTGATCAAATAATCCCCAGCTGTCCTGGTAGGCAATGGTGCCAATTCCGTTTTTATAAAAATCGTACCAGGGGTTATAAAGCCCGCCATCTTTTAAACCTTTAACCGAACCTTTGGCATTTAAAACTTTTGTAAGGCTGGGGCTGATGGGGTCATCATTCAAATCGCCCATGATCACAATTTTAGAATTTATATTAATCGCCATCAAAGAATCAACCACACGCTTTACAACACCCGCAGCGGCAGCCCTTGCAGGGATTGAACGTTCCTCTCCACCGGAACGTGAAGGCCAGTGGCCAACCATTACGTGAACGGTATCTCCGTCCATGATACCTTTTGCATATAATATATCACGGGTTAAAAAAGATTCTTTAGATCCACCGGGCAGCGTTACAAATAAATTTATACTGTAAAGCGGTGTAAAATATTTTGGATTATAAAACATTGCTACATCAATGCCTCTTTTATCGGGCGAATCGTAATGAATAATTTTTAAATTCCGGCTTTTCAGTAATTTACTGTGAGCCAGGATTTTAAGCACCGTATCATTCTCAATTTCAGCAACGCCCATTAAAGCCAGGCCATCCGGATTAACATCTGTTCCTATTTGAGAGATGACCGTACTTAACCGTTCAACCTTATCTAAAAAGATACGGGTATTGTAATGCCGTTCACTATTGGGTAAAAACTCTTCATCATCTACAATGGGGTTATTAACGGTGTCGTAAAAGTTTTCGAGATTATAAAAACCAATCAGGGAGGGTTTAAAACTTTCTTTCTGTCCGTATCCGGCTGATATTGAAATGATTGTAACGGCGATTGTTAACAGAAATCTGCTCATATATTTTTATAATAATTGGCAAAGTTATTCTTATGTTTCAGATAACAGGCATATTAATATGATTAATATGTTAAAACTAAAAATTTCCGCTCAAAACTCCATTAAAGGCCTACATTTGCTGACTTTTTTAACAAAACATTTATGATGATTAAAATTAAACTCAGTCTTCTTGTGGCTTTGCTTTCAGGTGTTTTTTTACCATCGGCTTTTGCGCAGGTAGAAACACCAAAAACAACTCCAGCAATTCCTGACACATCAATCATTGAAACACTCCGGGAAAATGCAATGGATAATATCCCGATAATTTCGCTGGATGAGAATGACGGACAGGATGGAAGTGCACAGAATATTTCTTCCCAGCTTGGTGCAGGCAGAGATCCATTTTTAAACGCTGCTACCTTTAAATTTGGTGCAGTACGTTTCCGTATCAGGGGTTACGATGCTGACCAGTTTAACACCTTTATTAATGGGGCACCTATGGAAAACCTGGACAATGGTTTTACACCTTTTGGCCAGTGGGGTGGTTTGAATGATGTGTTGCGTAACCGGGAATCAACAGCCGGATTAAAATCTACAACTTTTGGTTATGGTGACCTGGGCGGGTTAACCAATTTTGATACCCGTGCTTCACACCAGCGTAAACAAACCAGCATAAATTATGCTTCATCAAACCGCAATTACAACAACCGCATCATGCTTACGCATTCAACCGGTTTAAACAGCAAAGGCTGGGCATTTAGTTTTTCAGGTTCACGCCGCTGGGCAACTGAAGGTTACAGCGATGGTACCTATTATGATGGCTGGTCTTTTTATTTGGGAGTAGATAAGCGATTTAACGACCGCCACCTGTTATCCTTTGTTGCCTTTGGTACGCCAACAGAAAATGGGCGACAGGGTTCATCGGTTAATGAAATGCTTAAACTGGCCGATGATGTTTTTTACAATCCTAATTGGGGGTATCAGAATGGTAAAAAAAGAAATGCAAGTGTTGCCAAATCTTTTCAGCCTGTTGGTATTTTAACCCACGACTGGAAAATATCTGATAAAACAACCTTAGTATCAGCAGCATCGGTTACTGTTGGAAAGAGAAGTACAACAGGACTTGACTGGTACAATGCGGCTGATCCCAGGCCGGATTATTACCGGTATTTACCAAGCTACCAGCTTGATCCGGTATTTGCAGAGCAGGTAAGGCAGGAATTAATGAGCAATGTAAACAAGCGCCAGATAAACTGGGATGCGTTATACCAAACCAATTATGCTTCAAGCGATGTAGTGCATAACGCCAATGGTATTTTGGGTAATGATTTAAGGGGGCGCAGGTCGAAGTATATAATTGAAGACCGCATTATCAATACAACCAAGTATAATTTCAATTCTACTTTAAACAGTACTGTTACCGAGAATATTATTTTTACAGCCGGTATCACGTATCAATCTCAAAATAATAATTATTATAAAAAAATTGATGACCTGTTGGGAGGAGAATTTTATGTGGATGTAAACCAGTTTGGTGAAAGGGATTTTTCATCTAACCCCAATGCCGGCCAGAATGACCTGAACAACCCTACCAGGATTTTGAATACCGGAGATAAGTTTGGTTACAATTACGATATCAATATTAAAAAAGGATCAGTTTGGATGCAGGGTGTTTTTAAATTCCGCAAGATTGATATTTTTGTTGCGACTGAACATTCGTATACCAGTTTCTACCGTTACGGCAATGTAAAAAGTGGATTGTTTGCTGATAATTCTTTCGGAAAATCTGAAACACAGAATTTTTATAACTCTGGAATTAAAGGAGGTGTTACTTATAAGATAAACGGGCGTAATTATATTTTTGCAAACGGTTCTTATGCATCCCGTGCACCGTTTTTCGAAAATGCCTTTATTGCACCACGTACCAGGGATTTTGTACAGGAAAACCTGAAATCGGAGGAAATACTATCTACAGAAGTTGGCTATGTAATGAATGCACCTAAATTAAAAATAAGGGCTACCGGTTATTTCAGCCAGTTTAAAAATGGTTTGGATGTGCTTACTTTTTATAACGATGAGTACCGCAACTTTGTAAACTATGCCATCAGCAATATTGGTAAAATACACATGGGGCTTGAGTTTGGTGTAGAAGCAAAAGTATATAAAGGCTTAAGCGTAAATGCTGCTGCTGCAATAGGGCAATACACTTACAACACCCGCCAGCTTGCAACAGTAACGGCCGATAACAGTGCCGCAACATTGGATAAAGATGTAACTGTTTACTCTAAAGATTTTTATGTGCCAACACCGCAGCAGGCTTACAGCATCGGGTTGGATTATCGCTCACCAAAATTCTGGTTTTTGAATGTTAACTTTAATTACTTTGATAAAATGTATTTAAGTTACAACCCTGTTCGCCGTACAGCATCGGCTGTTAGCGGTGTGCCGGAAGGTAGTGCACAATGGCACCAGATTTTAGATCAGACACAACTGGAAGATCAATATACATTGGATGCATTTGCCGGATATAGCTGGCTAATGAACAGGAAATTTAAATCGTTGAAGAAAAGACATTTCCTGGTATTTAATTTGGGTGTAAATAATATATTAAATAACACCAACATTGTATCGGGTGGTTTTGAACAACTGCGTTACGATTTTGCAGAAAAAAATACCAACAAATTTCCTGACAAACGTTTTTACGCTTATGGCCTTAATTATTTTGCAAGCGTAGGGTTGAGGTTTTAATATAAACAAGTAAATAAACTTTTTAAAATAAACATTATGAACAAGATTTTAAAATTAATGACAGCGGTAATACTGATTGCTACCATCGGAACTTTCAGTGCCTGTAAAAAAACTTTTGATAATCCTCCGGGAGCTGCTGATCCGGCAATTGTGGCTAATACATCTCTTAAAACATTAAAAGCAATGCATACAACTGCGGGTGCTTATGATGTTATAACCAGCGATATTATTATTTCCGGAATTGTAGTGGCTGATGATAAAAGCGGTAATTTTTATAAGCAATTATTTATTGAAGATTCAACCGGTGGCTTGCAGATAATGTTAGATGCAAACAGTCTATATGGAACATATCCGGTGGGTCGTAAAGTATTCATAAAGTGTAAAGGTCTTTGTATAAGTGATTATAACGGAACCATGCAATTAGGCGTAAAAGCTACTGTTGCCGGTTCACCATCCCTTGAAGCTATTCCTGGAAACCTGATAAGTCAATATGTTGTTGGTGGATCATTAAATAACCCGGTTGTTCCTCATGTGGTAACAATAGCCCAGCTTACAACTAATATGCAGGACAAATACCTGGGTACATTAATACAACTGGATGGTTTTGCATTTGCCAACCTTAATGCAACTTATTCAGATACTTCTGCTTACAAAAGCACGGTAAATCTGGATATTAAAAATTGTGCAAACCAAACCATTATTGTGCGTACAAGTGCCTATTCAAATTTTGCTGCACAAAAAGTAGCCCAGGGCCGTGGAACCATCTATGCCATTTACACAACTTTTGGAAACACCAAGCAATTAATTATAAGAGATACTGCAGATGTTAAGTTTAAAGATCCTTATGCCTGTGCATTGCCTCTTGGTACATTGTTGTTCGAAGATTTTGAAGGTCAGACTACCACAACAGCTTTCCCTTACACCATAACAACAATACCAGGTTGGTTTAATGGCGCACAGGCAGCCAGTGAATTATGGACTTCCAGAATTTTCAGTAATAATAAATATGCTTACATGAGTGGATTTGGAACCACCCAAAGTACAGTAACCACCTGGCTTGTAACTAAAGGCGTTGCGCTTACCGGTACTACCAAAACACTCTCTTTTAAAACAATACAAGGTTTTTATTTAACCACAGCACCAGGCGGAACACCAGTGCCTGCAGATTTGAAAGTACTGATATCAACCAACTATACCGGCACCGGAAACCCATGGGCAGCAGGTGTTGTATGGACCGATCTAACATCTCAGGCACTCCTTTCTCCCGGAAGTACTACATCAAGTTTTCCTTCTGGTTTTACCAATTCAGGCAATATTAATCTGAATGCTTACAGCGGAACAGTTTATGTTGCTTTCAGGTACGAAGGCGCAGACCTTGCAGGAACTGCCAGCGATAAAACATCGGCCTGGGAAGTAGATGATGTAAAAATAACAGGGCTGTAATCTTTAAAATAACCTAAGCAAAAGCAGTCTTATTCTTTTGAATATGACAGCTTCGGACTTATTCCAGAATTGTTTATCGGGTAATTGCACCCACAAATTTTCTTTATGAAAAAATTATATTTTTTATTTATTCTCTTTACAGTTTCATTAAGTAGCCAGAGCCAGATATTAACTGAGGATTTTAATTATGCTGCAGGGCAGCTGATTACAAATAACGGATGGACCGCTCATTCAGCCGGAGGAACCAATCCCATAATTGTAACGGCCCCGGGTTTAACTTATGCAGGGCATCCGGGTTCAAGTATTGGTAACGCTGTTACGATGACAACCAGTGGAGAAGATGATAACAAAACTTTTGCGGTCGTAAACACCGGCAGTGTTTATTTTTCTTTTTTGATCAATGTAAGTACAGCCACTGCAACAGGGGATTATTGTGTTGGTCTCTTACAAAACGCTACAATTTTCCCTTATAGGGTTTATATAAAAACAGACGGAGCAACTGGTTTTTTCTTCGGTGTAAGTAAAGCCAATGGCGCTATTGTATATGAAGCAACATCGAGAAGCTTTGGTACTACTTACATGATTGCAGGTAAATATACTTTCAATACGGTAACCACTACAGATGATGTACTAAATCTTTGGGTAAACCCGGCTTTAGGTGGAGCAGAAACAGCGGCAACCATACCAAATGTTACAGGAACAAGTACCGATGGAACTTCTATTTCTGCTGTTTACCTCAGACAAGGAACAGCAGCCACGTCATCTACACAGCAGATAGATGCATTTTTGGCCGGAACAACCTGGGCAGAAGTTACTCCAACCAGTGGTGCCTCGCCAACAATAACCGCAACCACATTAACTGGTTTTGGCAGTGTTTGTATAAACACAACAACAGCCGCCAATTCATTTACAATAACCGGAACTTCACTTAACGCTACCAATCTTACAGTAGGTGCTTTATCAGGATTTACTTATTCAACAACTTCTGGTGGTACATACACTGCTTCTTTAAGTTTAACACAACCTGGTGGAGCATATTCTCAACAAGTATTTGTAAAGTTTACACCAACATTGGTACAATCATACAATGGCAATATTCCTGTAGGTGGAGGTGGTGCAACTACCATTAATGTTGCAGCAACAGGTGCTGGTATTAATACTTTAGCAAGCGTAACAACCGGCGCAGCAAGTGGTATAACAACAACTACAGCAACTTTAGCAGGTACCATTCCTGCAAATGGCTGTAGTGCTGTAACAGCTTACGGGGTCGAATACAGTACAACGAATGGTTTTCCTAATGGAAGCGGAACACCGGTTGCATCAACAAACCTGAGTGGTATTAATTTCTCTTCCAATGTTACTTTATTAGCGCCGGGTACAACATATTATTATCATGCTTATGCTACCAATGGTGCTGGTACAGCTTATGGGGCGCAACAATCTTTTACAACTGTAGGAGCACCGACTTTGTCTGCTTCGGCCCTTGCAGGATTTGGCAGTATTTGTATCAATACTACTGCCGGCCCTAATTCATTTACCATCACAGGTTCCAATCTTGATGCAACCAATGTTACTGTGGGAGCATTAATAGGGTTTACCTATTCAACAACTTCAGGCGGTACATATACTACTACATTAAGTTTAACGCAACCAGGTGGTGCATACAGTCAGCAGATATTTGTACGGTTTGACCCAACACTGGTTCAATCATACAGCGGCAATATTGTTTTGGGTGGCGGTGGCGCAACAAATGTAAACTTAGCAGCTGCCGGTGCCGGAGTAAATTCAGTACCAACCCTTACAACCGGAGCAGCTTCTGCTATAACAACTGTATCAGCAACATTGGCTGGCAGTATTCCATCAAATGGTTGCAGTGCAGTAAATGCTTATGGTGTTGAGTATAGTACAACTTTAGGTTTTCCTAACGGAAGCGGTACACCGGTAGCATCAACAAACCTGAGTGGTATTGACTTCTCATCCAATATTGCAGGCTTATCACCCAATACCATTTACTATTATCATGCTTATGCTACCAATACTGGTGGTACGGGTTATGGCAATGTGCAAACATTTACCACACTTGCAATTACACCAACAATATCTGCAACTGCACTTACAGGCTTTGGAAATGTTTGTTTGAATACAATTGCGGGCCCTAATTCATTTACAATAAATGGATCTGCTTTAAATAATACAAACATTAGTGTTGGGCCTTTAACAGCCTTTACCTTCTCAACAACATCAGGCGGTACTTACACAGCTTCGTTAAGTTTAACACAACCGGGCGGTACATACAGCCAACAAATATTTGTGAGGTTTACACCAACATTGGTGCAATCTTACAACGGCAATATACCAGTTAGTGGTGGTGGTGCAGCAGCAATAAATGTGGCTGCATCTGGTGCAGGTATTAATACCATTGCAACGGTTACAAGCGGCGCAGCAAGTGCAATAACTTCTATCTCTGCAACAGTTGCAGGTACTATACCGTCAAACGGTTGCTCGGCTATAACTGCTTATGGTATTGAGTATAGCACTACCAACGGCTTCCCCAATGGTAGCGGAACTGCAGTAGCATCAACAAATCTTACCGGCATAAATTTCTCTTCTAACTTAACAGGTCTTACACCAACAACCATATATTATTTTCATGCTTATGCTACTAATAATGGTGGTACAGCTTATGGTACACAGGGCACATTTACAACAGCAACACCAACAATTTCTGCATCAACACTTGCAGGTTTTGGTAATGTTTGTTTAAATACAACTGCGGGTCCAAATTCGTTTACTATTACCGGTACAAATCTTACAACAGCCAATATTACTGTTGCTGCTTTGGCAGGGTTTACTTACTCAACAACATCGGGTGGTACTTATACAACTACACTGAGTTTAACACAACCAAGTGGTTCATACAGTCAACAGATATTTGTGAAGTTTACACCAACGGCTGTACAATCTTACAACGGTAATATTGCTGTTGGCGGCGGTGGCAGTACAACACAAAATGTTGCAGCAACTGGTGCAGGCGTTAATACAGCAGCATCTGTTACCAGTGGTGCGGCAAGTGCCATTACTCAAACTACTGCAACAGTAGCCGGTACCATTCCTGCAAATGGTTGTACGGCTGTAACTGTTTATGGTATTGAGTTCAGCACAACCAATGGCTTCCCTAACGGAAGCGGAACAGCAGTTGCTTCAACCAATTTGAGTGGCGTTAATTTCAGTTCGTCACTTACCGGTTTGGCACCAAGCACTACTTATTATTATCATGCTTATGCAACCAATGCAGGCGGCACAACTTACGGATCGCAGGGTTCATTTACAACTGCCACTCCTGTTTTAACTGCAACGCCGCTTACAGCATTTGGGGCTAATTGTATTAACACAACAGCAGGCCCTAATTCATTTATAATTAATAGTAATGCAGTTACTGCGGCCAATATTAATGTGGACCCATTGAATGGTTATACATTTTCAACAACTTCAGCAGGTACATACACAACTACCTTAAGTATTGCACATCCCGCAGGGCCATTTACACAAACTGTGTTTGTGAAGTTTACGCCAACATCGGTACAATCTTACAACGGCAGTATTCCTGTTAGTGGTGGTGGTGCAGCAACAATTGATGTAGTTGCAAGCGGTAGTGGTGTTAATACCATTGGTACGGTTGTTACCGGTGCTGCAAAAATCAACAATCCAAATAGTGTAACATTAAACGGCTCTGTAAGCAACGTTGGTTGCAGCCCGATTACAACTTACGGTTTTGAATACAGCGGCATCAGCGGTCTTGCAAATGGCCTGGGTGCTAAAGTAAATGCAGTTAATTTAAATGCTGGTAATTTCTCAACTACTTTAAATGGTTTGGTACAAGGTGGTAAATATTACTACAAGGCATGGGCCATCAACAATGGTAGTATTGCATATGGTGCCGAGCAAAGCTTTACCCTGAGCAATATTCCATCGGGATTTGTGATTTACAATAACCCTATACAACGTGGTACCAACCTGCATTATACGTACAAGAGTATTAAGCCAGGGCATTACGAAATACAGATCACCAACAGCCTTGGGCAATCGGTTTTTCAGCACGAACTGATTATTCCCGTTAACTTTATTGATGATAATTTTATAGTGCCATCTACTATAACACCGGGCGTTTATAGTTTACGTATTACCAGTCCTTATTTTAGGGATGATAAGATGTTTATGATCTGGTAATTGATGGTAAAATGATAATATAATAAGAGGGGCTTCCATCAGTGAAGCCTCTTTTATTTTAAAAGCGCTTATGTCAGCATTTTAGAACCTGGACAAATTAAAGTGTCATGCTGACAGCAAATGCCAATTGGTACTATGTTTGTACCATGGCCATAAAAATATCAAACCATGCAAAAAGGAAGTATACGTGTACAAACAGAGAACATTTTTCCTATTATTAAAAAATTTTTATACAGCGATCATGAAATTTTTATTAGAGAGCTGGTTAGTAATGCGGTAGACGCTACCCAAAAAATTAAAACTTTATCAAGTATTGGGGAGGCTAAAGGCGAAATAGGGGAGTTAAGAATAGATATTAAATTAGATGCGGAAAAAAAGACATTAACCATTAGCGATAGAGGAATTGGTATGACAAGTGAGGAGGTTGATAAATACCTTAATCAAGTAGCTTTTAGTGGTGCTGAGGAGTTTTTAGAAAAGTACAAAGGGCAAAAAGAAAGTACTATTATTGGACATTTTGGCTTAGGTTTTTATAGTGGTTTTATGGTAAGCGATAAGGTAGAAGTTATAACTAAAAGTTTTAATGAAGATTCAAAAGCCGTTCGTTGGGAGTGTGATGGTAGCCCAGAATTTACTTTAGAGGATATTGATAAAGTACAAAGAGGTACCGACATTGTATTACATATTAATGAGGAGAGTAAGGAGTTTTTAGAAGCTCATCGAATTGAAGCAATGCTGCAAAAATTTTGTAGATTTTTGCCGGTACCCATTTATTTTAATACCTCCCCAAGCCCCTCCGAAGGAGGAGCTTTGAAAGACGCTGCTAAACAAGAAGTTGGTGATGAAAATGTAGATGAAGAAACTGCACCCTCAGAAACTCCTATCAATAATCCAACACCAGCATGGACAAAAAAGCCTAGTGAATTAACCGATGAAGATTATAAAAACTTTTATAAAGAATTATATCCATACAGTGAGTCGCCCTTATTTTGGATTCATTTAAATGTTGATTTTCCATTTAATTTAACGGGTATTTTATACTTTCCTAAAATAAAACAGAGTTACGAAATACAAAAAGATAAAATACAACTTTACTGTAATCAGGTTTTTGTAACCGATGAAGTAAAGGATATTGTTCCAGAATTTTTAATGTTGTTGCATGGAGTAATTGATAGCCCAGATATTCCGTTAAACGTTAGCCGTAGCTATTTACAAGGCGATCCCAATGTTAAAAAAATAAATAGCCATATTACTAAAAAAGTAGCCGATAAGTTTGAAGAAATTTTCAAAAACGATAGAAAACAGTTTGAAGAAAAATGGGAAAGCCTTGGTTTGTTTGTAAAGTATGGTATGATGACAGACGATAAGTTTTTAGAGAAGGCAAATAAATTTAATATACTGCAAGATGCAAGCGATGATAAGTTTTATACATTGGAGGAGTATAAAATAGCAACAGAATCCATCCAAAAAAATAAAGAAGGCAAGCAAGTAATTATCTATACTACTAACCCTATACAACAAGATGCCTATATACAACAAGCAACAGCAAAAGGTTATAAAGTTGTAAAGCTTGAAACGATAGTAGATGCTGGTTTTATCAACCATATGGAAATGAAATGGGAGGGTGTGCAATTTACCAGAGTAGATAGTGATATTGCTGATAATTTAATAGATAAGCAAGAGGTAAGTGAAAGTGTTTTAAGCAAAGATGACGAAGCCAAATTGAAAGAATTATTTGGGTTACAAATACCTGAGTTGAATGTAACGGTGGAGGTTAAAGGTTTAAGTGCCGATGCTCCGCCAGTTGTTGCTACAAGGCCAGAGTTTATGCGTAGGATGAAAGATATGGCTTCAATGCAAGGAGGAATGGGTGCTTTTTATGCAAACATGCCTGATGAAGTTACCCTTACTGTAAATGGCAACCACACCATTTATAAAAATATATTAGCCTCTGCCGAAAAAGAAAAACAAGAAAAAGTTGTGCATAATTTAGCCGATTTAGCTTTACTATCGCAAGGGTTATTAAAAGGAAATAGCCTTACCAATTTTATTAATAGAAGTGTAGAATTAATAAGTTAGAAATACAAGTTGAATTTGTGGTTTACGGTTTAACCTAAGAAGTTATTCTGAGGGATCCATACACTTAACTACGTTTAGTAAAGGTTGTCAATTTTTATAAGTTGATAACCTTTTTTATGTATTATGCTTAGTTTTTTTGAGAAGGTATTTCCAACATACTAACCTCTAAATAGTTTAATTTTTTAGAATGATAGGTTTCAATAAATCCTTGTGCTACAAATAATTCTTTATGCAACGGATTAACATAAGCAACAGTTAAATCTCTTGGGTTTTCCTTTAAACTAACTATGATATTTTCTACCACTCCACTCATAATTATTTCATCAAAAGGGTTAAACAAAAATATGCAATCAACATCGGTTGGTATTTCAAAATAAAACGCATCGTTTGTATAAATTTTATAGTGTAGTTTAGGTATTTGCAGTTTTGTTTGTGTAAGATTTTTTTCTGCTTCAAGGCATAAGCCTTTAGAAAAATCTATTCCAGTAACTTTATTAAATCCATGGTAAGCTGCTACACATAAAGCCCTGCCTTTACCACAACCAATATCTAAAAAATGAGTATTCCTTTTTTTGGGAAGTTGGTTAAAAATAGTTTCAAGTAAATCGTAACTAACCGGCATATAAATAGTGGCATGGTCAATATCTATTCCTTTTTCCTCTAAACTTTCTAATGTATCTTTGCCAGTGGTGTTAATCCTATATTTTTTTTCTCCTTTTATTTCTTGTAAAAGAATATGCCATGCAATTCGAATATTCCAGTTGGAGGCTATGTATATAAAGTAGGTAAAAAATTTCATTACATTCAAATTTTCACCATTCAAAATTTACTTTTTTGAACGGCACAATTATTCACTCAATCTTAAATCAATTACTTTCATTTGCAATGTTTTGTTTCCTTGCCATTCGTTTTCATCTATTGTAAAAACAATATCAATAGGTTGTTTCAAGTGCAATAAATGAAATTTTGGAGCTAAATTAAAACCAATGCCTGTAAAGGTTACCTTATCTTTTTTTAACACAAACCGTATGTGTAATTCTTTAACAATTTTACTATATCCACTATCCATTACATTTTTTGAAATAAATGTTGGCCTCATATTTTCTGGTCCAAAGGGTTCCATTTGGCAAAGTATGTTGTAAAAGGATGGAGTAATCTCTTTAAATTCAATTGGCGTATCTATTATTATTTCTGGTATTAGTAATTCAGTTGGTATGCTATTGCTCACTACTTCCTCAAATTTTGTGGCAAAATTTTCAACATTTTCTGGTAAAAGAGACAAACCTGCAGCAGCAAAATGGCCCCCATAGCCTAATAAATATTCTCTACAAGCATGTATTGCTTCATACAAATTAAAGCCTACAACACTTCTTGCACTTCCAGCAACTACATCGCCACTTTTTGTAAGTACAACAGTTGGTCTATAATAGGTTTCGGTTAATCTACTTGCTACAATTCCTACAACCCCTTTATGCCAATGCGCCTTATAAACAACAGTTGTTTTTTTATCAATCAACGTTTTATCATTTGCAATCAAGCTCAACGCATCTTCCGTAATACTACTATCGGCTTCTTTTCTATTACTATTGTCATTATGTAAAAGTTCTGCAATTTCTAAAGCTTTGGTTTCATCTTTTTCAATAAATAATTGAACTGCTTTTTTTGCATCATCCATTCGGCCGGCAGCATTTACCCTTGGGGCAATTACAAATACTACATTGTTTATAGTTAAACTTCCTTTTATACCACCTAAATGTATTAGCGATTTTATACCAGCACATGGGTTACTATTTATTTTTTGTAAACCATAATAGGATAGTATCCTATTTTCACCAGTCATGGGTACAATATCTGCTGCAATTGCTGTTGCAACTAAATCTAAGTAACATAAATAATGTTCCTCATCCATATTAAAATGAGTAGCTAAAGCTGTGGCTAATTTAAAACCTACTCCACAACCGCATAATTCTTTGTAAGGATATCTACACTCTTTTTGTTTTGCATTTAAAATAGCTACCGCTTCTGGCAATTCATCATCTGGTAAATGGTGGTCGCATACTATAAAATCTATGCCTAACGTTTTAGCATAAGCGATAAGCTCAATCGATTTTATTCCACAGTCTAACGATATAATTAAACTAAACTTATTTTCAGCAGCATAATCAATTCCCATTTTACTTATACCATAGCCTTCCTTATATCTGTGTGGAATGTAGAAGTCTAAAAAATTGGAGTCATAAATTTTACACAAAAACTGATACATTAGTGCAACACTTGTTGTACCATCCACATCATAATCACCAAATACTAAAATTTTTTCAGTTTGTTCAAATGCTTGTGAAATTCTAGCCACAGCTTTATCCATATCTTTCATTAAATATGGATTGTGTAAATCGGTTAATTGTGGTCTAAAAAAGTGTTTAGCTTTATCGTAGGTAGCAATTCCTCTTTTTAAAAGAATGTCGCAGATAGGCTTACTTACTTTTAACTCTTGGTGAAGTTGGTTAATTTGTTCATAAGTTGAGGGTATTATTTTCCAACGCTTCTCCATAATTATTTTTACTATACTGTGTGCTAAAATAAAAGTGAATCTGTATTAACTTAAGCTTAATATTTTCTGTCTGTTGTATAACGTACTAATTCTTCCAAAGCGTTTTTTACTTCGCCATTTTCAAATTCATTTAATATTTGCAATGCCTCATCTCTGTATCCATTCATTTTCTCTTCGGCATATTTTATTCCACCCTCTGCAACTACTACATCAATTACTTGCCTAACCTTTTCTTTATTTTTATTTTCGTTTTTAATAATGTAAATGAGTTCTCTTTTTTTTACGTTATCTATTTTATTTAACGTATAAATTAAAGGCAGTGTTAATTTTTTTTCTTGAATATCATTACCAGTTGGTTTTCCAATATCGGCTGTTCCATAATCAAACAAATCATCTTTTATTTGAAAAGCAATGCCTGCTTTTTCGCCAAATAATTTCATTCTATTACTAATTGCCTTATCGTTACTTGTAGTGTATGCACCTACAGCACAAGCCGATGATAATAGAGAAGCTGTTTTATTCTTAATTATTTCAAAATAAATATCTTCTTTTAAATTTAAATTTCGGCTTTTTTCAATTTGTAATAATTCTCCTTCGCTCATTTGTTTTACAGCTTCAGACAAAATATGTAAATTTTCAAAATCATTGTTTGTGGTGGATAACAATAAACCTTTCGATAAGAGATAATCACCCACTAAAACAGCTATTTTGTTTTTCCAAATTGCATTTATTGAAAAAAAACCTCTTCTTTCTAAGGATTCGTCCACTACATCGTCATGCACCAAAGTGGCAGTGTGTAAAAGTTCTACCAAGGCAGCCGCCCTATAGGTAGTGTCATTAATTTTGCCATGTAATTTTGCACTGAGTAACACAAACATGGGCCTCATTTGCTTTCCTTTCCTTTTAATAATATATTTCATTATTCTATCAAGTAAAGGAGACTGACTTTTAACTGATTCGGAAAATTTTTGTTCAAAAATCTTTAATTCTTCACCAATTATATTATTAATAAAATTCATTAGTTTAATTTTTGTATCTACGTTTACCTTGCAAAGTAAGATATTTAAGCTGCAGCAATCAAATTTATCGTAAAATGCTAAAAATAATGCAACTTATTGACTCTTATTTGTTGACTGACAGCAATACTGCCTGAAATATTGATTTAGATTTAATACACCAAACCATAAATAAATTTGCTTTTTAACTAACAATCAATACTTTTGCATATATATACTCTTACACATTTAGAAATTTTATTAATTATTAAGTTATGGCAAGCAAAAAGTACAAATTATTAATCATAGCATTATTGCTACTAAGTTCTGGTGTATTTGCACAGACAAGAAGTGGCTATAGCGTATATGACAGTGCGGTTATTCCAGCAAAAAGGATGCCTCAGCAAAACGAATTTTGGAATAACACTTATAATTTTCCAGCAAAACCACGTAATATGTGGGAAGTTGGTGCATCTTTAGGTATGTTCACTATTAGTGGGGATATTCCTGCAACGTTGTTAACTTTTCCAAATTTTGAAGTACATGTAAGAAAAGCCTTTGGGTATATTTTCTCTTTACGACTTCAATATTTAAGTGGAACTGGTAAAGGTATGCAATGGCTAATTGCTGAAAACTACGGTAAAAATACGGCTTGGCAAAAAGGTGCTACAGGTGTTGGTTATGCTGCTCCTTATGCTCCTTTTGCAAATGGTAATGGATATTATTCAAGAGATAGAGGTACTACCAGAAGTGCTCAACAAGATGTTGTTTACTACAATTACAAGTCTAAAGTACAAGACCTTGGTATACAGGGTATCGTCACTTTAAACAACATTCGTTTCCACAAACAAAAAACTGGTATTGTAATTTATGGTGGAGGCGGTATTGGAGCTTCTATTTATAAAACAATGGTAAATGCCTATGGTGCAGGTGGAAACTCTTATGCAAATTTGTTTAGAACTGTATATAACAACAATGGTGCAGGTGGATACACCAAACGTAAAGATATTTTAAAGGCCTTGAAAGCGGGTATGGATGATACGTATGAAACTTCTGCTGAAAACCAAGGCGTACGTCGTCCAAAAATTGGAAACAACACTTTAAAGCCATCTGGTACTGTTTTAATGGGTGTTGCTGTTCGTTTAAGTAAAAGAATTAATTTATCAATAGAAGATAGATGGACAATTGTTAAAGACGATTTGTTAGATGGTCAACGCTGGCAAGAACAGGGTTATGGCGATGCTTCTTTAACTCGTGACTTTGATTCGTACAATATGTTGTCGTTAGGTTTAAATGTAAATTTAGGGGCAAAATCTGTTGAGCCATTATGGTGGTTAAATCCGTTGGATTATGCATATGATGAGTTTCCTAATAAGAAAATTAAATTCCCTAAATCAGAATGCCCTGATAACGATGGAGATGGCGTTTGTGATCATTTAGATAACGAACCTAATACTCCGGCTGGTTGCCCAGTTGATACTCATGGTGTTACTAAAGATACTGATGGTGATGGTGTTCCGGATTGTAAGGATAAGCAATTAATTACCCCTACCGAGTGTCAACCAGTTGATGCTGATGGTATTGGTAAATGCCCAGATCCTGCTTGTTGCACAGCAAAAGTTGAAGAAACAAAAGTTTGCCCTGCAGACTATCCAAGTTTGTCAATGAAAGCTGTTAGTCTAACTTCTGATAACAAAGCTATGTTGGCTACTATTGCTTCTACATTAAAGCAAAATCCAACTTGTAGTATTACAATCAATGGTTATCCTGAAGCTTCTAAATTGTCACAATCAAACTGTACTCAAAAATTAGAGAAAGTTAAAAATTATTTAGTAGAAGTTGGCGGAATTAGTGCAGATAGAATTACTACGGAATGTATTATTGACGGTGGTGATAAAAACACTGTAGACGTAAAAGGTAATTAATACCTAATTAAAAGCATAAAAGATTTTACTTTTTGCTTAATAAAAAAGTCTCCCTATTTCGGGAGACTTTTTTATTTTTACTGTTTTAACGATAATTTATTTTCACCCATAAATTTGGTATTGCAAAGAGTTGAAGAAAAGTTACGAAGTTGTGTGCTTATTAAAAAGGTTACTTTCGTTTACTATTTTATAGTAAAATTTTAAGAGTTTTAGAGTAGTATGCTTAAGCTACCCTCAGCGATAAAGTCTTTTATATTCTATTTATCAAACTATTAACGATTGTTTTTAGGTTATAAACAGAAATAACATCATTTTTAACTAAATTCCTTTAATTTTGCACTTCTTTATGCGTATAACTAAACTATTTATAGCTATTGTTTTAAGTTTGTTGGTATTTACTAGTTGTAACAAGTATACTAAAGTGCTTAAAAGTAAAGACTACGAGTACAAGCTAAAAATGGCAGATTTGTATTTTGAACAAAAAAAATACAAAAACGCTCAACAGTTATATGAAGAGTTGTTTCCGATATACAAAGGAAATGTAAAATTTGAAGAACTTTATTACAAAGATGCTTACTGTTTTTATTATATGAAATTGTATAGTGATGCAGAGAATTTATTTAAAGGGTTTTTAGAGGTTTTTCCAAATAGTAAAAAAGCTGACGAGGTTGATTATATGCTTTGTTTAAGTTACTATAAACAATCGCCAAAGTTAGAGTTAGAACAAGTAAACACCAGTAAAGCGATAGGCATGTTGCAATCGTTTATTAGTAGAAATCCTGAATCGTCACGAATTGCTGAAGCAACAGAAATTATTGATAAATGTAGGGCAAAGTTAGAGTTGAAAGAATACAGAGCAGCAGATTTATATTATAATTTAGGGCAACATAGGGCAGCCGCATTATCTTACACTAATTTGCTTAATAGCTATCCAGAAAGTACAAGAGGTGATGAGTATAAGTTGAGAATTTTAAAGTCGTATTATAAGTTTGCTAAGTTGAGTATTGTTGAAAAGCAAATTGAGCGCTACGAAAAAGTAATAGCCGAGTATCAAGATTTTGTGGATAGATACCCTGAAAGTAAGCTTTTGAAAGATGCAGAAAGTTATAATAGTTTAAGTCTTAATCATATTAAAGAAATAAAAAATGAGCAAATTACGTCGTCAGTTAAGTAGTAACACCAGCAATGTGGTAGAACCTAAAAAATTATCCGATATAAAGGCAAAAACGGGTAACTTATACGAGTCTATTTCTATTATTGCAAGAAGAGCTAATCAAATAAATATTACCCTTAAGGAAGAATTGCATAATAAATTAGAAGAGTTTGCAAGCCATACCGATAGTTTAGAAGAAATTCATGAAAATAAAGAGCAAATAGAAATATCGAAGGCTTACGAACGTATGCCAAACCCTGCATTACTAGCAACCGCCGAGTTTATGGAGGATAAAGTTTATTTTCGTAAAAATGATGAAGACTTGTTTAGTTAATTTTTACCAATAATTTAGCAGCATGTTTGCTTAAGAATGTATACTTTTATCCCCCAATTAGTTGGGGGATTTTTTATGCAATTAATCAATAAAAAAATACTTTTAGGTGTAAGCGGTAGTATAGCAGCTTACAAAGTAACATTTTTAGTACGTTTACTAATAAAGCAAGGGGCCCAGGTAAAAGTAATAATGACTAATGCAGCAAAAGATTTTGTAACACCCCTTTCATTATCTACCTTATCTAAAAACGATGTACTTAGCGATATAGCTACGAACGACTCTTGGGCAAATCATGTAGCATTGGGCAGATGGGCTGATGTTATGCTAATTGCACCACTTAGTTGTAATACGTTGGCTAAAATGGCAACTGGCTTGTGCGATAATTTATTAATGGCCGTTTATTTATCTGCTACTTGCCCAGTAATTGTGGCTCCTGCAATGGATGAGGATATGTGGCACCATCCCACAACAAAAAATAATTTACAAAAACTTGAAGTATACCACAATAAAATAATACCGGTAGAAAACGGTGAACTTGCAAGTGGCTTAATTGGCGAAGGAAGGATGGCAGAACCGGAAATAATTGTAAAATATTTGGAAGATTTTTTTATTTCAAAGGATGAATTAAAAGGAAAAAAAATTTTAGTAACTGCTGGTCCAACTCACGAAGCTATAGATCCGGTACGTTTTATAGGTAACCATTCAAGCGGCAAAATGGGTATTGCACTTGCCGAAGAATTGACAAAAAGGGGAGGAGATGTAACCTTAGTAATAGGCCCATCTTCTGAAAAAATTAGTAGTACTATAAAAGTAGAAAAAGTAACATCGGCAGCCGAAATGTATGAAGCCTGTATGGTAATTTTTGAAAAGGTAGATATAGCTATAATGAGTGCTGCAGTTGCAGATTATACCCCAGTAGCTATTGCAAACGAAAAAATAAAAAAGAAAGAAGAGGTTTTTACCATAGAACTTACAAAAACTAAGGATATATTAAAAAGCCTAGGTGAAGTAAAAAGAAAAAATCAGTTTTTGGTTGGCTTTGCTTTAGAATCATCTAACGAAAAAGCATATGCTTTAGGAAAATTAAAAGCTAAAAATGCTGATATGATGGTATTGAATTCTTTAAAGGATAAAGGTGCAGGATTTGGTATAAACACTAATAAAATAACTATTTTTGATAAAGCAGAAAATGAATATCATTTTGAAACAAAATCAAAAGTAAATGTGGCAACAGATATTGTAAACACTATTATTAAATTAAACAATGCATAAGTGTCTACTTATTTTATTATTTAGCCTAGCTATAAAAAATGCTAAAGCACAAGAGCTAAAAGCAAGGGTAACGGTAAATGCTACCCGTATTGGAAATAATGTAAATAGAAATGTATTTTTAACCTTACAAACAGCGTTAAATAATTTTTTAAATAATAAAAAGTGGGGCCCAGATAACTTTCAACCCAACGAAAAAATTGAGTGTAATTTTGTTTTAACATTAGAAGCAACAGATGAAGTAAATGTTTATTCATCTCAATTAATTATACAAGCTGCCAGACCAATTTTTAATTCATCTTACAATTCTCCTATTATTAATTTTCAAGATGAAGGAATAGGGTTTAAGTATGTGGAGTTTCAAATAATGGAATTTAACGATAATAGAATTGCAGGCTCCGATGCCTTAGCAAGTAACCTTACCGCAACATTTGCCTATTATGCCTATATGGTTTTGGGATTTGACTATGCTTCTTTTTCTCCCAGGGGTGGAGATTTGTTTTTTCAAAAAGCACAAAATATTGTAAATAATGCCCCCGAGGGTAGAGGAATAAGTGGGTGGAGATTATTTGATGGGCAACGCAATAGGTATTGGTTAGTAGAAAATATGTTGAATAGCAGATATTCATTAATGCATGATGTGTATTACAATTATTATAGATTAGGAATGGATAAGTTGTATGAAAATGAAAATGCAGCAAGAGCAGAATTATTAAATGTTTTAAACCTACTTAATACATTTGCTACAGAAAATCCTAATAAAATGATTAGCCAGTTTTTCTTTCAAGGCAAATCAACAGAGCTCATTAAAATTTTCTCTAAAGCCTTGCCCCCCGATAAAGCAAGGGCATCGGAACTGTTACAAAAATTAGATTTAACCAATGCTGCTAAATATCAAGCTGAACTAAAATAATGCAAAAAAGTATCTTTTTTTTTATGCTCATTTTTTTGTTTTCCTGTAAAAACAAGTTACCAAAAGATATACTTGAGCAAAAAAAAATGGAAAAAGTGTTATGGGATGTTTTAAAAGTAGATGCTTACACTAAAAACTATTTTTTAAAAGACACTACAAAAAATATAGTTTTAGAAAATGCTAAAATGCAGCTTCAGGTTTTTGCCTTGCATAATATTACTAAAGATCAATTTTATAAAAGCTACCAATATTATTTAGCCAATAGCAATTTAATAAAACCTTTGTTAGATAGTATAGCCAATAACGCTAACAAAGAAAAATATAGCAAATACTCTACCGGACAACAAGCAGACCCTGCAATGGTCGAATAATAGAAATTAAGTTATGATAAACAAAGTATTTAAAGATGCTGAAGAAGCTGTAAAAGATATTAATGATAATGCTGTTGTAATGCTTGGTGGTTTTGGTTTGTGTGGCATTCCAGAAAATTGTATAGCAGCACTAGTAAAAAAAAAGGTAAAAGGATTGACCTGTATTAGCAATAATGCAGGAGTAGATGATTTTGGAATAGGATTAATGTTGCAACAAAAGCAAGTAAAAAAAATGATTTCGAGTTATGTTGGCGAAAATGCAGAATTTGAACGGCAATTACTTAACGGAGAATTAGAGGTAGAATTAATACCCCAAGGAACATTAGCAACTAGATGTATGGCAGCCGGATATGGTATGCCAGCAATTTTTACTCCTGCAGGTGTAGGTACCGAAGTAGCCATAGGTAAAGAAGTAAGAGAATTTAAAGGCAAAGCGTATTTACTAGAATATGCTTTTGATGCCGACTTCGCACTTGTAAAAGCTTGGAAAGGAGATACGGAAGGTAATTTAATTTTTAAAGATACGGCCCGTAATTTTAATCCATTGATGGCAATGGCTGGTAAAATAACCATTGCAGAGGTTGAAGAATTAGTAGCCCCTGGCGAACTTGATCCAACCTATATTCATACACCGGGTATTTATGTACACCGTATATTTAAAGGAGAAAATTATGAAAAGAGAATAGAACAAAGAACGGTAAGAAAAAACACCCCCTCCACCCGCTAAACGGGAACTGGCGGCTTCAGGATTTTGCAATACATTAGTAAGCAATAATTCAACTATTATCTGAAATAAATTATAAACTTTAAAACTAAGTTCCCCCTTCAGGGGCAAAGGGTTATGGCACTTACAAAAGAACAAATAGCACAACGTATTGCACAAGAGTTAAAAGATGGGTATTATGTAAATTTGGGTATTGGCATACCTACATTGGTAGCCAATTACATACCTAATGGAATAGATGTGGTTTTGCAAAGCGAAAATGGGTTGTTAGGAATGGGCCCTTTTCCAATGGAAGGAAAAGAAGATGCAGATTTAATTAATGCCGGTAAGCAAACAATAACCACCTTACCAGGCAGTGCTTTTTTTGATAGTGCAATGAGTTTTGGTATGATAAGAGCAGGTAAAGTGGATTTAACTGTTTTAGGTGCAATGGAAGTTAGTGATAATGGAGATATTGCTAATTGGAAAATACCAGGCAAAATGGTAAAAGGTATGGGTGGCGCTATGGATTTAGTGGCAAGTGCAAAAAATATTATTGTGGCTATGATGCATACAAACCCAAAAGGCGAAAGTAAATTATTGCCACAATGCACATTACCACTTACCGGAAAACATTGTGTTAAAAAAATTGTAACTGAACTAGCTGTGTTAGATGTAACTAATGATGGATTTAAATTATTGGAGAGAGCTCCAGGTGTTACTGTAGAAGAAATAAAAACAAAAACGGCTGGTAAACTTATTATTAATGGAGACATTCCAGAAATGCAATTTAACTAACTAATAATAACTTAATCATACTACTACTAGGTTATATGGGTTAGGGAAAGTGTTTTAACTGAAATACAGCAAGAAACCAAACTAGGAATAAAATAAAAACCTGGGCATTTAGCGAAAATGGCTTAACAGCAATAAGGAGAAGTCTTATCGCTCATTCAACATACCGCTACCAAATTAAGGTATAAGGTTACTAACTTAACGCAGTTGCAAATCCTATTAATTAATAACGAGTTAAAATTATTAACTAAATAAAAAATCCCTCCACTGCAGAGGGATTTTTTTTGGCAAACAATAGTTTTGGCACTATTGAACTCTTGGAGCAGCAGCTAATATTTCTTCATTAGCGCCACTTGCATATTTTTCAAAATTCTTTACAAACTGTGTAGCTAAGTTTTGTGCTTGTGCATCAAATTGTTCAGGCGAAGGCCAAGTGTTTCTTGCATTTAAAATTTCACTTGGTACACCAGGGCAACTTTTTGGAATAGCTAATTTAAACCAAGGGGTAGTATCGTATTCTACATTATCTAAATCTCCATTTAACGCTGCGGTTATTGTTGCTCTTGTATAGGCTAACTTCATTCGGCTTCCTACACCATAAGGGCCACCTGTCCAACCTGTATTTATTAGCCATACATTAACATTATGTTCTTCTAATTTCTTTCCTAATAATTCTGCATATTGTGCAGGATGTAAGGGTAAAAATGGAGCACCAAAACAAGCACTAAAAGTACTCTTAGGCTCTGTAACACCAGCCTCGGTACCAGCAACTTTTGCTGTGTACCCACTTATAAATTGGTACATTGCTTGCCCAGTAGTTAACTTACTGATTGGGGGAATAACACCATAAGCATCACAGGTTAAGAAAAATATATTTTTGGGTGTTTTTCCAATAGAAGGTTCTAACGCATTACTAATAAAATTTAAGGGATAGCTAACCCTTGTATTTTCAGTAATTTTTTTACTTGAAAAATCAATTTTATTGGTGCCTTCAAAAAAAGTAATATTTTCTACCAATGCACCCGGACGAATA
>Ga0209596_1000457_pt1 | contig 37581 bp, 59 predicted proteins | sample M_130807_MF_Meta_FD_187314 | JGI IMG/M metagenome (GOLD analysis project Ga0209596, IMG submission 187314) | Freshwater microbial communities from Lake Montjoie, Canada to study carbon cycling - M_130807_MF_MetaG (SPAdes) (version 2) | ecosystem: Environmental > Aquatic > Freshwater > Lake... | reverse complement strand
AAAGCGGCAAAGTTGAAACAACCAAGATCGAAATTTCAAAATATGTAGAATCTTTGCAAATCCTAGCCAAAGAACAAAAAACAGCAAGCATAAAGATTCTTGAGGTGTGCTAATGACCCCAAGCCAAAAAGCAAAGGCAGCAGGCCTAAAAAACCTGCGCCAAGTTCAGGAACTAACCGGCCAGAGCGCTCAAACGCTCGGCAATTGGGCTAAGCATAAGCCGGAGTTGTTCAGAATCGTTTTGATCGGATGCCTAACATTTTCACGGGCGGCCGCTAAATGAAATACGCAGTGTGCGTCAAAAAGAACCTTCAGCAGCGTTTGTGCTCAGGCGGCAAAATCTGGGTTGGCTGGGGTGATGACTACGTTGTGAAAAATGAACGGATAACTACAGAAGACAAGGACAAGGCGCAATTGCTTGTCAAACACTTTTGGGAGCATGTAGTGGAGGTGAGCAATGACTGATATGAGAAGTTTAAACGATGAAGAGCTATCCGATTTCAATAGCATGTTTAAGCTCATGGGCGGCAAAGTAATTAACCACGGAGACATGACAGAATTGCAGTTGTACGTCACTACCTATCATGAAGTAATCAGTTCATTTCGCAGCGTAGTGGAAGGAGAATTGAGAATCATTCAAAATATTCACACTAAATACAACGACTCAGTTACTAGGGCTAAAAATGTAAGAGTTGCCAGAGACTTTTTTAGTAGGTACGGCAATGACTAACTGCGAATTTACAGTAGACTCAGCGCGCACACTAGCGGAGGCGCACAAGTGGCTGGATGCCAATTTCAAGACTGAGGGATTCACCCGGTACAAGTGCAGGCATGGGAAAAGCGCGAGCCTTCCGATGAATGCGTTGCTTCACGTTTGGCTAACTGAGCTGGCGGGGCATTTCGCAAAGTGCGACGCAAAGGAGGTTAGCGTTAACATGGCCGAAGGCATGAAGCGCACAGCTAAGGGCTTGTGCTACCGAGAAACCGCGTGGGGCTGGCTAGTGCACGATGTTTTTTGCCCGATGACGCACAGAGCCAAGGTTGATTACACCAGCAGTGCATCATGGGCTAAGGGTGAAAAGTCGGATTTTTTAAATTGGTTGCAAGTCTTCGCAGCGCAGCATGGGTGCATACTGGAGTCGAAAGGCGAGTTTTCGGAGTTGAAACGGGCGCAGCATGAATAAGCCACGGCTGAAAAAGTGCAGAGCTTGCGGCGAGCAGTTCAAGCCATTCAATAGCCTAGCCAAGGCTTGCGGCATCCAGTGCGCACTAACGCTAGGGCGCGAGGCCACAGCCAAAAAGGCTAAGGCGGAATTCAAGGCCAGCGATACTACGCACTTGAAGGCACTAGCCCAAAAGGTTTTCAACTCCTACATTCGGCTCAGGGACGAAGACGAGGGGTGCATAAGCTGCGATAAGTCGAAAGATTGGCATGGGCAATGGCACGCTGGACACTATCTAACCGTCGGAGCGCGGCCTCAATTGCGGTTTAATGAGCTTCAAGTGTGGCGACAATGCAGTCAGTGTAATCTGTACTTATCGGGCAATCTGGCGCAATACAGGCTGAAATTGATAGGCAGGATTGGGCTGGAAGCGGTGGAGGTACTAGAGGCTGACACTAGCAGCGCAAAATTCAGGGCCGAGGACTATAGCCGGGTCATTACTGAGTACCGACTGAAAATAAAACAGCTAAAAAAGTAAAATATTGCACCTAGGGTATAGACGAACACCTAAACCTATAGTATAGTTACATCAACGCCAAGCAATACCGCTGGCGGGAATTAAGGGGAATAACATGAGCGCTCAAATTGGAAGCATAAGCAACTTTGAAATGACAGGAGATAAGTTAATTGCTCATGGTTTCGAATGGGTCGTCAAATCGGTGAAAGAATATGACCATTGGGGCGAGACTCGCTTGTGGATAAAAGCTACCAAAGCGAAAGGCCGCAAAGTTTTCGCTATGGTGATTTATGAGAACAACACCATCAGCGGAGCTGTTTAACTAACAACAACCCCGCGCCAACACCGGCGCGGGATCAAATAGGGGTGGTAGCATGGCACTTGATTTACAGATAATGGTTGAAACAAAAGACCCAAGCCAATGGTTGGCAGAGGCGACCGCGAAGTCTAAGAAGTTGGCAGGCAGTCCGGAGGATTACCTAGGCGCGTCGGTGTTTGTGTTCCTTCCTGAGCGCGGCAGGTGTTTCACTAAAAAGGCCGGCAGCTTGACGCTGGTGGCGCATGGTTAAGGGCAAAAAATGATCAGAATAATAAGCGAGCGCATAGCAATAGCGCCACCGAGCTCACCAATTTTAGTGACTGTGGAAAAGTCTGTGGATAAGTTTAGGCTTGAGTCTAGCTTTGCATCAACTTTTAAGGCTCAGCAGATAATCAAAAGCCGTGCTAGTAATATTTTCGGGGTGTTTGACCGAACTATGCTCGAGCGGTTCAAAATGCTGGCGCGAAAATGGGTGGCCGAAAATGGAATGGACTGATCAAAACGACCATAGACCGCCGGTGACAGGCCGTACAATCGTCGAGGTTGTGGACCGGTTGAGCGGAAGGATAATGAAAGGCCCAGCGCGTGAATTTTGCTGGGAAAACGTGACAAAGTACAGGGTGATTCGTGCAAGTAGCGCAAAAAATAATTGACCATTGCCAGGCACACACGCTGTGCAAGGGATGCAAAATAGGCTGCACTGCGCCTGTCTCAGACCGAGATTTTGACGGCTGGGTTGAGTCGCAGATTGCGAAAATAGAAGCGTTTTTAGCTGCGAAAATGCAGCAAAATTCGGGAAATGTGGTAAAATAAGAGAGTAGTTTATGAAGCTTTCAGAAACTTTTGTTTATGACAAAATAAAAGGAGTCAGAAAACCAAGAAAGCCGTGCATGACTGTAGCCGAGCTGGCAAGGCAGGTTGGTACGGAATATAGAGCATTGCTAAGCTTGTTAAAAAACAGTAAAGATGCTCCAACTGTAAAGTTTAAAGATAGGAACCGAGTTTACTACACAAGCGACGAGCTTTTAGCATGGCACGCGAGATGCACAAAGGGGGAAAAATGAGCTATTACGACGAATGCTTCACGCGGCTGATGGGTGACGAAGGCGGTTACTCAAAAAACCCAAAGGACCCCGGCGGCGAAACCAACTGGGGGATTAGCAAGAGGTCCTACCCGGCGCTCGACATCAAAAACCTGACGCAGGACGACGCCAAGGCCATTTACAAGCGCGACTTTTGGGACTCCTGCCGATGCGAGGAGCTACTCCCTGCGCTGGCTTTTGCGGTGTTCGATTGCGCTGTTAATAGTGGCTGCGGGCAGGCGGTCAAACTATTGCAGCAAGCGCTTGGAGTTAAGGATGATGGGGTGTTTGGGCATGTGACGATGAGGCGCGTTAATGACGAAGACGGATCAGTTTTGACGGCTAAATATTTAGGGCACAGGCTGGAATTCATGACCAACCTGCGCCCATGGGACACATTCAGCAAAGGCTGGGCGCGGCGGATTGCTGAGCAGTTGGTGAACCTATGAGCCTCAACCCACTAACCCAGTAACACCAACCCACTAAGGTAATCCTTATGAGCACCATTGAAAAACAAGAAGTAATCATTGAAGTAGTTAATCCCACTATTGAAGAAACCGCTGCATTAGTAGCTTCCATTACCACTAATGACTATATCCGTGCTAAGGCAGTTGAGTTCAAATTTAAGAAGAGTGTAGATGCTGAAACTGGTATCACCACTATCCGCAAACCTGTTATTCTTACCATGCCTTATCCTACCCTAGAAGGTGTTATCAATATCCTTCAAGGTAGCGCTAAAGGTCTGGAACTTCTTAACGAAGCTATCGAAGGCATTATCAATGATGCTGCCCGTGTTGTCTTAGCAGATACTACTCTCACCGCTGCTACCTTTCCTTATGATAAAGTATCTTGGGAAGCTATTGCTACTCAGCCCAAGGCTGATCGTCGCGGCGGATTGCTGAGCAGTTGGTGAACTTATGAGCTTAGACCCTTTAACAGCACTGCTAGATATTGGAAAAACGGCGCTAGATAAGTTTGTACCAGACCCCCAAGCCAAAGCACAGGCCGCGCTAGAGCTAGAGAAGCTTCACGCATCGGGCGATAGCGAACAGCTCCAGGCGCAGGTGCAACTAATGCTTGCTCAGGCTGACATCACAAAAACCGAAGCGATGGACAGCAGACTATTCGTGAAGGGCGGCCGGCCGGCAATCATTTGGGTTTGTGCGGCGGCGCTGTTTACGTACTACGTGCCATATTGCCTAGCTGCTACGGCAATTTGGGGTTATCAGTGCATCCATACAGGAGCGCTGATGCCGCGCCCAGACCTTGGAATAGCAGATTTAATTGCATTGACTAGCTCTATGCTAGGACTAGGTGCCATGCGCACAATTGAGAAGATGGGGGGGAAGGCGTGAGTATATTTGGATATTCACGCACAGCAGAGCATACCGAGCTGCAATACCAAATATGCCACCTAAAGTGGATGCCGCAGAAGTGCGAGGTAGAGCTAAGGAGATCCATGAACGAGCTTATTGACGAGATGGAGGGCCAACTATGAACCAGATAGACACCCTAGAAGCTGGAAGAACAGTTGATGTTCAAATCAATGGGTTTGGCGTGCTATGGGGCGTAGAGCTATCCCAGTGCCGCCAGTTCTGGGAGCACTTCGGAGGATTTAGGCAAACTGTAGACCCGTTGGATACGTGGAGCCCTAACGCCGGCACTGGGCCACGCACGGCCACTAACGAGCGGAAAGCGCACGATTTTCAAGGGCTGCTGCCTCCCCACAAAAGCGGAGTAACTCTAACCCACAACAATCACAAATGTTATTACCAAACCGCCGAGCGGGCCATAGCGGAAGATGAACATTACGACTGGGAAAGCGACAAAGCCAAGCAGATAGCTATAGACACAGATGAGATTTGGACGCTGCAATGGTACCCAGAAACACCTATAGGTTTTCAATCAATCGCAGCCCCAACACTGCACGACCTGCTGCGCATAGCTAACAGCGAGAGGTACAAGTGAAATACTCACAAGAGGATAAGGCGCGGTTACAGATAGAGCACAGAAGCGTTGGCGAACTAATACCATACGCGCTCAACTCACGCACCCACAGCGAATCGCAGGTGACTCAAATCGCGGCCAGCATTAGAGAGTTTGGATTCACCAACCCGTTATTGGTAGACGAGCAGGGCGGCATAATCGCAGGCCATGGGCGGCTAATGGCGGCTAAGAAGCTTGGCATGGCCGAGGTTCCTACAATCACCCTGGCAGGACTCACAACAGCGCAAAAAAAGGCTTACGTGATAGCAGACAACAAACTGGCGCTAAATGCTGGGTGGGATAATGACCTACTCGCACTAGAGTTCGCAGAGCTCAAAGGGCTGGACTTCGATTTAGACTTAACTGGGTTTAGCGCTGAAGAAATCGCAGCACTGGTGCCAGTGGAGATAGCCGCAGGGCTGACAGACGAGGATGCGGTGCCAGAAGTGCCAGAACAGCCAGTCACTGTGCTGGGCGATGTGTGGATTCTTGGTAAGCACAGACTGATGTGTGGTGACTCAACCAGCATTGATGCGGTGGACGCGCTGATGGATGGCCAGAAGGCGGACATGGTGTTCACTGACCCACCGTATGGCATGAAAAAAGAAAAAGACGGAGTTCTAAACGATAACCTAAACTACGACGACCTTCTGGAGTTCAATAGGCAATGGGTGCCTTTGTCGTTCTCAGCGATCAAAGAAAATGGGTCGTGGTATTGCTGGGGAACCGATGAACCACTCATGGATATTTACAGCGCAATCATAAAGCCAATGGTTAAAAGCCAGCAGGCTACTTTTAGGAATTTGATTACCTGGGCAAAAGGTCACGGGCAAGGGCAAAACTCAGACAATACGCGTAGTTATGCGATTGCTGATGAAAAATGTCTTTTTGTTATGTGTGGCGTGCAAGACTTCAATAATAATGCAGATAACTATTTTGAAGGATGGGAGCCGATACGAGATTATTTATTGCAAGAAAGATTAAAGGCAGGTTGGGATATTCCAACAATGAAAAAGATTGCAGGGCATAGCGATTTGTCCGGGGATCATTGGACGTGCAAAAGTCAATGGAGTATGCCAACAAGGGAGGTTTATCAAGCATTTCAGCAATGGGGCATAGATAGCAGCACTGACGTATTCAAGCGCGAGTATGACGACTTAAAGCGCGAGTATTATAATACACGCGCCTATTTCAATAATACACACGATAACTTCAACAACGTGTGGGAGTTCAGTAGGCACCAAAGAGACGGCAGCGAAGGCGGTCACGCTACACCAAAACCGATAGAGCTTTGTGAGAGGGCTATAAAATCTAGCAGCGAGAAGGGGCAAATCATCTTGGATGTATTTGGTGGTAGCGGATCAACTCTAATCGCCTGCGAAAAAACCAACCGCAGCGCCAACTTGATGGAGCTTGACCCAAAATATTGCGACGTAATTATCAAACGTTGGCAGGACTTCACCGGAAAAAAAGCAGTTCACGCAGATAGCGGCAAACCTTTCGCGGAGGTTGAAAAATAGTAATGAAAATTGAATTACTATCCCCAGAGCAAGCAATGAAGATCGAAAAACCTGTCGTCTATGCGCTTTGCACGCTTGATGGCGAAATGTTTTACATTGGCAAGACAAAAAGACCAGCAAGCCGATTCCGGCAATATATGCGGCCTGAAAAATGCCATAGCAATCTAATTGCCAAGAAAATCGCAGATGGAAGCGGATTTGCAGTGAATGTTCTGGATTACGACCCGGTCGATCTTTCTGGGATGGAGCTGCAAAGAATAAAGGAGTTTGACGGTTTGACTGTCAACGTGATGGGGAGAGGCTCAAATTATCGTGAGCCTTATGGGGCGAAACCTTGGAGCACTGGTGCCGGGACGCTTACTCCAAGTTCGTTTCTGATAACCAATCTCAAAATGAGCACGCACTCTCCAGAGGTGAGCAAGCGACTTCGCAAAATGATCGGGAAAATGGACGATCTCAGAAGGTGCGTTTTTGAAATTGATGTCTTTCGTGAAATGCACCCGATTGCTCAAAAACTGCTCATGCCTTGGTTTAATGCCACGGCGCCAAAGATGATTGAGTATATGGAACTGCATCATGCTAAAAACTGAAAAACCAACCAAGCCGCCCAAAAAAGAGACAAATGCTCAAGAAAATAGCAGCTACATAAAAAAAGGCGGCAACGGCGGAGCACGTGAAAACGCAGGCCGTCCGGCTTTTGAGCCAACTGACGTTGATAGAAAGCAAGTCGAGGCAATGGCGGGCTACGGCGTGCCTTTTGAACAAATCGCAGTTCTCGTGCGCGACGGCATTCACATTGACACGCTCAGGGCGCATTTTGCGAATGAGTTAATCTCAGGCAAGGCCAAAGCAAACGCCCAAGTGGGTAAGGGTATATTCCAGAAAGCCATGGGTGGCGATACTACCGCGATGATCTGGTGGAGCAAGACGCAGATGCGATGGGCAGAAACCCAAAAGCACGAGGTCACTGGTGCGGATGGCGGGGCTCTGGAATTTACTCGCATCGAGCGCACAATCATCAAGAAATTGGACGAAAAACAGCCAGATTGACGCATAAACATAGTCGAAACTAGCGACAGTCTCAAAAATCACGGGGTTTTAACCTGCAAAAGCAAAAAACACTAAGTTTGAGCACGCCAGAATGGGCGGAGCCGCTACTACAACCCAGCCGATATAAGGGCGCATGGGGCGGTCGCGGCTCAGGCAAATCCCACTTTTTTGCTGAACTGGCGATTGAGGCGCACATCCTTGACCAAAATCGCCGGACTGTTTGCGTTCGTGAGATCCAAAAATCGCTGAGCCAATCTGTGAAGCGGCTACTCGAAATAAAAATCGAGCAGATGGGAGCCGGTGCCTATTTTGAGGTTCAAGAGGCCGTGATTAAGTCGCGCAAAGGTGACGGCATGATCATCTTTCAGGGCATGCAGAACCACACCGCTGATTCTATCAAATCACTCGAGGGCTACGATTGCGCATGGGTCGAAGAGGCGCAGAGCATGAGCCAGACGAGCCTTGACTTGCTGCGCCCGACAATCCGCAAACCAAACTCGGAGTTGTGGTTCACGTGGAATCCGCGGTTAGCGACTGACCCGATTGACACATTATTGCGAGGCGATACACCACCGAAAGACGCAAGCGTTATTAGGGTCAATTACACGGATAACCCATGGTTCCCGGACGTTCTACGCGACGAGATGGAGTACGACCGGAAGCGAGACATTGACAAATACCAACACGTTTGGATGGGCGGCTACTTAGCGCGCAGCAATGCACGAGTGTTTAACAATTGGCGCATAGACGAATTCGAGGCACCTGCTGATGCAGTGCACAGGTTGGGCGCCGACTGGGGTTTCGCGGTTGACCCGACCACCCTGGTGCGTTGCCATATAGTCGGGCGAACGCTATATATTGATTATGAGGCCTACATGGTGGGCTGCGAGATAGTTAACACGCCCGACCTGTTCATGACCGTGCCAGAGTCGGAGAAGTGGCCAATCGTCGCAGACTCGGCGCGGCCAGAAACCATCAGCTACATGCGCTCGCACGGTTTCCCTAAAATCATGAACGCAGTCAAGGGGCCGAAATCATTGGAAGAGGGCGTTGAGTTCTTGAAGGGGTACGATATTGTTGTTCACCCGCGCTGCACTCATGCAATTGACGAACTAACGCTATACAGCTACAAGATAGACAAACTCACCGACAAGGTATTGCCTGTGCTGAGCGACACAAAAAACCACGTCATCGATGCCATCCGCTACGCTTGCGAGGCGGTTAGGAGAGGCGCGAATAGAGAGCAGGATGTATGGCATAATGCAACCCTTCCCAACCGACGCTACGCGAGATAACTAATGGAAACTATGGACGAAAAGCAGTTAACAGACATGATCGACGCGGCTGTGGCTGAGTCCATTGAGTGCATGAACCCAATCTATAGTAAGGCTGAAGAAGCTGATTCCTACTATGCGTGCGAAATGCGCGGCGACGAGGAGGAGGGCTACAGCTCATTCACATCTAGCCAAGTTGCCGACTTGATCGACTCAGACATGCCGACGTTGGCCCGTGTGTTTCTAGGCGCAGGTCAAGTGGTTGAGTTTTTACCACAGAACCCGAACGACGAGAAAGACGTACAGGAGGCGCAGCAAAAGACTCTTTACACAGAGGCGTTAATCAAATCAGTACCGGCCTATTACCGAGTAATGCACGGGGCGCTAATGGGGGCAGTGTTGCACCCGATTTCAGTTTTACGGTATGGGTTCGCTGAGAAAAAAGTTGTCAGGATTAAAGAGCACGACGGGGTTGACGCTGAGGTGTTGACCGCGCTATATGAGCAGTACCGAAAAGCCTACGACAAGGTTGAGTTGATCGAGTACGAGCCCGAAGAGGCCACCGAGTACAGCGAAGGCGACCGCTGGAGCGCAAAATTTAAACTGACAAAAAACGATGAAAGCCAGCCATTTGTGCGCCGCGTTACGGTTCGTGATTTCATTATGTCGTTCGACGCTACCAGCAAAGGCGATGCGCGCCTAATTGGCGAGCGAGTGCTAACTAGGCGCGGTGACTTACTTGCCGCTGGGCACAGTAGGGAGAAGATTGACCAAATATCGACAGCTTCTAGATCGTCTAGCACCGAAGAGGGCACCTCATATCCTGGCATCAACGCCGGCATTTCATCCGTGCGCACCGAGTGGGCAAGCGAGTTAGTCGAGGGGTTTGATGGCTTCATCCGTGTGGACTTCGACGGTGATGGCATAATTGAGACGCGGCACGTTATTAAATATGGCGAGGTGGTGCTGCAAAATGAAGAGGTTGAGGATGACCCACGGTGCATTAATTTTGCGTTTGGTTCAGCCAGTTTAATACCGGACAACATCGTTGGGGTGAGCCGCGCAGAGCGTGTGGTGCCATACCAAGACGTGATGACTACGATCAGCCGCGCAATGCTGGACAACACAGCACAAATCACGCGCGGGCGCCTAATCGTCAACACCTCGACAGATCTAGGATTAAACTTCCACGACATTACCGGCGACGGGTCAATAATCCGCGCTAACCCGATGAGTGGCATCCCGCTAGCTGAAGCCGCCTACCCGTTAGTTATTCAGCCGGTCTCACAAGAGGCCCTAACGGTCATCCAGTATCTAGATTCGCAGCGCGCCCAGTCAACTGGCGGCTTAATGGCTAATCAGGGGCTGAAAGAGGATGCGCTACACAAAGAAACTGCAACGCGTTTCAAAGGCGTTGATGATTCATCTCAAGCGAAAATGGAGTTAGTACTGCGGACGATAGCAGAGACCCTGATTCGTGACTTATACGAAGGTTTTTGCTACTACTCGCAGAAATACCGGCTGCAAGATCGGGAGCTAAAAATTCTCGGCCAGCCAATGCAAGTGTCACCCAGTTCATGGGGTTTGGATCACTCCTGCCAGGTTACTGTTGGGACTGGGTATGGCGACAATGAAAAAACGATCGATGTAATGGGCAACCTGCTAAGCATTTCAGCGAACTTACAGGGAACAGGGCTAAGCGATGGTAAGAAGCTCTACAACCTAGTCTCAAAGCTCGCCAAAGCGTCAGGCATCCACAACGTTTCGGACTATTTCAACGACCCTGAACAGCCGGCACAAATGATACAGGCCGAGAATGAGGCGCTGAAAAAACAAATTCAGGAGCTACAACAGCAACAGCAGAATATTGAGCCGATGCTAATGCTGGAGCAGATACGCGGGCAGGCGCGGGTGGAATCGGCTAGGCTGGCGGCGCAGGTTGACATGCTCAAGCTAGAGCTGGATAGGCAGAAGGCCATAGCAGCTAATGCGTTAGAGTTGACCAAGCTCGAACAGCAGGCCGGCAAGCAACTGGATGACGAATTCAAACAAAACCAAGGGGATTTTCAATGAGAGATGTGGCGGAAGAGTTAACCCAAGCGATGATTGCGGGGGAGAATGTTCGACAGTTGCGGGCCAACCCAGTGTTTTCGCAGATATTCACAGCGGAGAAGGCTAGGCTGTTCAATGAGTTCAGCCGGTCGAAGTGGTATCAGCGGTTATTCCGCAAGTCCTTATGGGCGCAATGCCAAGCGGTAAACGCCCTCGAGTCAAAGTTGGCGGGGATTGAGTACACGGCAGAAATGGCACGCCAAGAGTCGCAGCGCATTAAAGACAAGCAAGAGGCGCGGTCTAAGCTGCGCAGGGCTGTATAACACAAAGTCAACACCGAGACCGCCCTAGAGGCGGTTTTTTTATGCCCAAAATTTGACGCGCAGTTATCCACAGGCTTACACTATGAAAGACGTGGAGTTATCCACATACGCACAGGTTATGCACACATGACTGACAACCTATTCACAGGCTCAGGCGTTTTTGATTCAATTTTCAACAATGAGACCCCGAAGGAAGAAGCAGCCAACCCAGAAACGGGCGCAGAGCAAGCCGACGAGGAGTTAGAAGTGCTAGGAGAGGTTTCGGACAATGAAACCGACGAAGGCGAAAGCGAAGGCGAAGAGCAGACGGAAGAGCAAGGCGCAGAGCCGGCGGTTTACAAAATCAAAGCCGCTGGGGAAGAGCACGAGCTTGGAATTGACCAGCTAATCGAGTACGCACAGAAGGGCATAGGTTTTAACCGCAACAGTGAAAAAGCTGCACGGGAGCATAAGGCCGAAATGGCACTGCTAGCCGAGGAGCGAAAAGCTGTAGCAAGCGAATTTGAACGAGCGGCGCAATATTTGGAAATTCTTGGCGAGACCCAAGCAGGCAAAGAGCACTTAGAGTACCTCATGGACTACGACCTCCCTGAGTACAAGCGCATCAAAGCCATGCAGGATGAAGTCAAGACGCAAGCCCAAAAAGCGCTCGCAGATCGTCAGGCTGGAGAAATAAAAACGGCCATTTCGATGATCGAGGATAAATTCCCAAGCGAGTGGGTGAAGACCGAAACCCGACAAAAATTATTGGAGGACGGCGCAAAGTTCTTTGAGTCTATCGGCATGACTCCGCAGGAAATCGCCAGCGTAACCAGTGGGCCAGCGTATATCGCGGCAATCAAGGCTAAGCGCTACGACGACTTGATGAGAAAAGTCGAAAAGACAAAAGCGGCGCCACCCAAAAAGCTAACACCTAAAGTCGCTCATAAACCAACGTCAAAAGCTCCAGCGGAGTTCGACGCGGTTGCAGAGTTCTTCCCATTTTTGAAATAAGGTATTAAACCATGGCAGCGTTAACAAACTCGCTCAGCTTGACCGAAAAAATCTCGCAGTTTTATAGCCGCGAAAAGAAATACCCACCCGCTAAAGCGTTCGTAGAATTACTGGATCAAGACACTTCCATCTTGAATCTGGTTCCTACAATGGAAGCCAATAACATCACCTCGCACGAGTACAACCAGCGCGTCGCTTTGCCGACCGTTGCAGCTCGTTTGGCTGGTGCTGGCACTGCGCAATCAAAATCAGAAACCGTGCGCCAAACCTCTCACATCAAAATTTACTCATCGATGATGAAAATCGACAAAGAGAGTTTTGAGCTAGGCGGCTCAGGTAAAGAGTACGTTGCGTCAGAAATGCGAGCGCATATGTCAGCGCAAGACATTAAGATTGCATCTGAAATGTTCTACGGCTCAACGACTGACATCACGCGGCTGTCTGGCATATCAAACACCTATAACTCGCTCAGTGGGAATATTGCTGACAACGTTATCTCTGCCGGGTCAGTAAGTGGTAGCGATGCTATGAGTGTTTGGATTCTTGGCCTTGGCGGGAATGGTTTAAACTTCACTTACCCAATGGGCTCGCCTGCTATGGGCTTCAGCCGCACCAGCTCTGCGGATTGGAATCCAGAAACCGATAGCAATAGCAAAACTCGATTCGTGATGTTTAACGAATTTGTGATTAACCGAGGTATTGTCGTTCCTGATTGGCGTTCGTGCGCTCGCGTGTGCAACATTGATAAGTCAGTACTTATGGCTGATACCACCGGCGCGACGATTAACCTCGCCACGCTGATCATCAAGGCCTACTCACGGCTGCCATCCAAGTCAATAACTGGTGTGAAATCATACGAAGTATTTATGAATCGCGCAGCGTTTGAGGCTTTACAAACCCAGATGTATAACAAATCCAATGCCGCTTTCTCATACAGTGAGATTGAAGGCAAAACGGTTTATCAAATCAACGGCTTGAAGATCAACGTTATAGACGCGCTGATCAACACCGAATCCACCGTTTCTTAATTGGAGTATTTAACATGATTTTCACAGATGACATCTACAGCTCAAGCGTTGCACTAACTGCCACCGGCGCCTCCACAAACTACAAAGATTTTGGCGGTGATTTCGATAAGGGCCCCGGCACTACTCGTGGGGCTATTATCGTTGTTGAGGTTGCGGCGGATTACACATCAGCCAACGAAACCTACAAGTTTGACCTTGAAACCGACGACAACACTAGCTTCAGCTCAGCTACTGTATTGGCTACTACCGGCGCTCTCAACGGTAATACTCTGACGGCTGGCACTAAGCTATTCCTGCCGCTAGGCAACACTAATGAGCGTTATACGCAGGTAAAAGCCACGCTAGCCGGAACAACTCCATCAATTACTTATTCGGCATATTTCGGTTTCGCTGATGAGGTTTTAGTTGGTGGTGTGATTTACGATTCCGGATTATCTATCTGATAATTTGGTGATATACTTAAGGGGCTTCGGCCCCTTTTTTGATTATAATTACTAGGTGAAAGGCATGGCTTTATATACAGTGCAAGACGAGCAAGTAGAAATTGGCCCCAAAGACGTGGTGCGCGTTAAGGCCACTGATGACGGCTATGACAATATCGAGTTGCGTTCTGCTGGGACAGTTTTCGATATGAGCGGAAAATATTTCCAGAATGGCATCCCATCTTGGGTTGAGATATTGGACGTTTTTGAGGCGGAAGTTAAGGTTGTCGAAGAGCTCGTTGCGGGCAAGAAAAAAGAGCGAAAATCAGTTAAATAACAAGGTGGCGGCATGAGCGTTCAGACCTATGGCGAGCTTAGAGCACAGTTAAAGCGATGGACGCGCCGCACTGACATAGACGACATTTTCGATACTATGATTGAGTTGGTTGAGAATGAGATCTATGTTGGCAAGGCCCCATTGCGCGTTCTCGACATGATAACCAACACAACAAGCAGCTGTGTGGTTGATGATCGAACTATGGCGCTTCCCACAGGCTTCCTTGAGATGGTTAGCATTGAGATTGAGGCCGACGCAAATAGCACCTACCCGCTGGAGTTTGTGAGCATTTCGGACAGCCCAACAACTGTATATCCGAACAGGCCGCGACGCTACACGATAACCGACGAGCTGATATTTGACGCACTACCAAACTCAACGTATCAAGTGAACTTCGCGTATTTCAAGCGATTCAGTAAGTTGACAGAAACGAACAGCACCAACGTCTTACTGCAAAACTACCCCAGCCTTTATTTCTTTGGGTTGCAAGCAGCTATTTTCGATTACGCTGGCGAGCCGGACTTGGCTCAAGTTAAAAAAGCGCAATTCGACGCGGATATTTCCGGCGCCAATCATAAATTTAAAACGGGTTCATTCGGCCCAGACCTGAGAATGTCCGGAAGGATGTTTGCCGGCGGATGCAGGCTGCCAACGACGATGAGGGCGCGCTAATGGCTAAGGTGACCCGATTCCAAAGGGTGCCGCTAAACGTTGCCGGCGGGTCAAACGAGACGCGCTCTAGGTCTGTCTCGGTAGCAAAGTTATCCAACTGGTATCCAGAGCCAACACCAGCAGGAACCAGCAACGCAGCGCTAATGCCGTTCCCAGGCATAACTGCGATTTCGTCAATCAGTGATTACGAGCCCGCTTATAACGACCGAGGGATGCACGTATTTAACGGGGTGACCTACTTCGTTAACGGAGCGCATTTGTACAAGCTCGACTCGGCACTGGCTTGCACGCAAATTGGCGTGGTTGGTGGGTCAGATTATTGCTCCTTTGCCGATAATGGCGGAGTAATGGTTATCTGCAATGGCGCCATTCCGTATCAGTATGACGGCACGACGCTCTCGCAGATATCCGCAATCACATTCAGCCCAACAGTCGTTGATTACATCGGCACCTACTTCGTATTTAACAGCGATTCGGATCAGTTTTGGGTCTCGAACAGCTTTTCTGTGGTTGTCGAGGGTGATAACGTTTCCATCTCTGAGAGTAGTCCGGACACATTTACCGCGCCAAAAGCGTTTGGTCAAATGCTCTATTTGTTCGGCACTGACTCAATAGAGCCTTGGGCGATAGCAACCGGAAGCCCTCCTTTCGAGCGTGCCACGCAAGCCATTATGGAGCGCGTAGGGTGCTCTGCCAAGCACGGCATAACCAACACCGTCGAGTTCGTGTATTTCATCGACAAAAGCGGTATCCCGTACAAGATGAAGGGGTTCAGCGTTGCACCATTCGCTCCAATTGGTGTTATAGCCAAAATACAGACATACGACCTAACGCAGTACCGGGCGCGCAACCTAACATTCGACGGCCAGCACTTTGTAATTTTTGACTTCTACGCGAACAACCGGACTTGGTGCTATTCCGAAACTACCGACACATGGTTTCAACTAGACTCAGGGCTGGACGGTGACCGCTATCAAGCCGGCAGTAATTGTTTCAACTACAACCTAAACATATTTATCGATAATAGTATTGGCATTATTTACAAGCTGGATTTTGAAAACTTCGTTAACTCATGGGGGCCGGTAATCCGCGAGAAAACGTTTGAGTTTGTCGCTGGTGAAAAGCTCGGCAGTGTTCGCGGTGTTTACGAGATGAGCAAGGTAGTTTTCGGATTAGAGGCGGGCGTCGGCTTAGTTAGCGGCCAAGGCGAAGTTCCGGTGCTTGGTGTGCAGTGCTCCACAGACGGGAAAACATGGAGCCAAGAACAGTTCATTGAGATTGGCCGAAGCGGTGAATTCACTCGAAAAGTTGAGTGGTTCAACATGCTGCAATTTCAACAGCTAGCAATTCGAACCCGGCTCTATGACCCGGTTGGGCTGGCGTTTTTCAGCGCTGCAATTGACGTTAGGGAGGCCGGCTACTAATGGCAACTCAAACGCTAATACTAAACAAAACTCGGCCTGACGCACTCAGGACAGCCCAGTTAGACCCATATTTTAGGTTGCTCGAGAATTTACTAGCGCAGATTGCAAAGGTGGCGGAAGGGGCAAGCGGTAGTGATGCAGATAGCGTCAGCGCGGGATATGTTCAAGCAAAAATAGATGAGTTAAATGCTATAATTTCCGACACAGACCCGCGACTCACGGCGGATTGCTCAAGTTTAAATAGCGACTCTGATTATATCTCGGCGGACATTGCATGACAGAGCAAGTGATTAATGTTGGAACCACTGCTAACGATGGCACGGGCGACCCAATACGAACAGCATTTCAGAAAAGTGCTGCGAATTTTGCTGAGTTATACAACTTCAGCTCGCGCACTAAATTTACCTATATCTCAACACTAGCCGACTTGCCTGCGCCAGTTTCTGGGGTTATCACGCTAACCACTGGGGCATACTTTTTCACTGACTCGGTTGATTTGGTTGGAAACAGAATATTGTGCTCAGGGCCGGTAAGTATTATTGGCACATCATCAGAAACTGCCACGCTAACCTCAACTGGGTTATCTGGTGTTGCGCTAATCACCACGACCTACTCGCTACCAATCAGAAATATCACAGTGACGGCTCCATCAGGATCAACAGCCATAAGCGCAGTGGCGGCAGATCCGACTTATGCAATAGATTGGCTTGGGGTGAATTTCCTGAATTGCCCAAGTATTGGCACAATTTCAGGGTATGGGAACGCGGTATTTACCGACGGCGCTTTTTTGAATTCGGCGGGGCTAACGTTCGACGGGAACATAGGAACGGTAGCATTTAACACCTATCTTTTTAGTGTTGGCACCGGCACTGGAATAACATTTCCCGCGACACTAACAGTTAGCCGCAGGATTCGGTTTATTTATTCCAGCTTTGTTGTTACAGGCGCAAATGTGGGGATTAATGTCAGTGCTTCGGCAAGCATTCCTATCGACTCTTATATTCTCGATACCGTTAACTTTTCAGGCGGTGGCACTTACACGTCAGGCGTCGCGTACAACGATAACAAATCGCGCTTCTTGCAATGCAAAGGTGTAAGCAATAGCTCTACCCTCGGTTATGCAACGATGATCGCAAACGGCACAGCCACGGTTATTGGGTCAGCTAATACGCCCGTAAAATTGGCGGGAACTTTTACACTAGAATCAATAAGCCAGCGGTGTTCGCTTTCATCAAATAAAATTGTTTACGGCGGGTCACTAACGCAGATATGTGAAATATCCGCGAACTGTTCATTAACGACCACAGTTAATAATGTTGTTGGGCTGTACATTTATAAAAATGGCGTGCAGGTAGCCAACTCCATCTCGGTCGCCACAGCCACGGCAGGAGGCAAAGCGGAGAATTGTAGTACTCACGCTGTGCTATCGTTAACATCAAGCGACCAGATCGATGTGTGGGTTGAGAATCAGACTGCCGCGAACAACATCACTGGTGTAAACTGCGCATTAATAATCAAACCAGTTCCGGTGGGATAATGAGCATAAGCCTATGCAATTCCGTAAAGCCAAGCACCACGGCAGAATTAACCCTCTACACTGCGGGCTCATCTGCTGGGGTGCCAATTACTAAGTTTGTTGCATCAAACGATACCGGCGCGGCTTCCACCTATTCTGTTCGAATTTACGGCCCAACAGGCACCCCAGATCACGTTAGGCCGGTGACCGTGGTTAATCGTTACAAGGTGGACATCCCAAATTTTGCTGGTTGCGTGATACCCCCAAATGGGCGCCTGGCGGTTACTGTTGGTGTTGCTAATAGCATTTCATTCACAGTGGCCGGTGACGTATGAAGCCGGATTATAAAATCAGCGAAAATGCCGACTACATGAATGAGATATCCAATCATCCAGAAGTTAATGCAGGCAATGGCCTAAAACTCGATTTTTCTCCTTTGTTCGACAAGGGTGTGATTTATCAATACGATGGCGGGTGTATTTTTTACGTGAATACAGGTTATGGGGTTTACGAGGCGCACACGCAAGCATTAAAGCGAGCAAGGGGGAAGCCTTTGCGGGATTTTATATCGTGGACGTTCGACCAATTATTCAATTCCAAAGGAGCGCACGCCGTAACCAGTTATGCACTGCATGAAAATACAGCGGCCAAGAAATTAGCATTAGAGTTTCTGAAATTCACTCACTCCGATGATGTGGCGAATTACTACAGATTAAATAGAGAGGAATATTTATGCCAGCAGCTTTAATCATCGCTGGAGCGGTTGCGACTGCAAAAACTGGCGCATCCTACTACGCAAAAAAGCAAAATGAAAAAACAGCGAAAAAAGCTGGCGAGGCCCTAACAGCAGCCGAAACCGAAGCGATTAAGCAGCAGCAAGAGCAGCAGGCGCTTGCCGTTGAGCAGCAGAAGCCATATTCTGCAATTGGAGCGAGCGCCCTACCACAACTTCAAAACCTTCTTACCCCAGAAGGTCAAGCTGCTTATGTTGGCGAATCAAATCCATTATTTCAGGCGGCTCTGGCTAATTTAAACAAACAAACGGCGCAGCAATCTGCTGTAAGAGGAAGAACTGGGGCAGGAGACACCAAGCAAAACTATTTGCAGAATTGGCAAGCGGCGGCTATGCCGTATATTCAAAACCAGCAAAACGCGCTATTTAACGCGGCAGGCATTGGGCAGAATGCGGCCGGCAATATGACGGGGCTTTATGCGCAGCAGGGCCGCACAGTTGAAGAGCAACAGCAAGCTCTAGGCAATATTAAGGCCGGTCAATTAAACGCATTACAAAAAGCCAAAAATCAATTTTACGGAGATGCAGTTGCGGCAGCATCAGAGTTCGGGCAAACCGCAAGCAGCATGTATGGCGGCGGGATGATGAAAGGCGGCGGAGGTGGAGCCAGCAGCGGCATGGGTGGGCTATCTGGATCGCTCGGCGGAACTGGGCAGCAAGGCATCTACAATCAAAACCCAAACGACTACTACAACGGCATCAGCTCAATTTATAAAGGCTAAATATGGCTATTGACTACACTCTACTAGGGCAGGTTCAGCCTCCAAGTATTTACGCAGCATCGATGGCTGGTGAAGATCAGGCCAATAAAAACATGATGGCACCTCTTCAGCGTGAAGCTATGCAAGCGCAGACGGCACAAAGCCAAGCCGAAACCGGTAAGCTCGACATGGCCAAGCAGATTGCGGGGGCCGGCTACACAGCTAACGCTATCAAGCAGCTGCAAGCAATGCCGCTAGAGCAACGCTGGCCTACAGCACAAATGCACCTAGCAAAGATGAAGGCCATGGGGCTCGACACCACTGGCGTCGATGAGTCACACATGAGCGACGAGGGCCTGCAACAAGCTTATGACGTGGTTGCTCCGGCTGCTCAAATGGGTATGCAGGGCAGCAAGGCAGGTTTCCAAGCTGTTGGAACGCCAGTGCTCGGCTATGATCCAAACGGCAAACTCGTCAGCTCAGTAAATGTTTTCAACCCGTCAACAGGTCAAACTGAGTCAAAAATTGTTCCGATGAATTTGGCACAGGTGGCCAACCGAAACACAGGGCTAACAGCTGCGGAAGCGGACCAGGCCAAATATACCCAAGCAGGAAATTTGCTAGGAGTGAGAAATCAATACGATGAAGCCGCCATCCGTGAACAGGCTGACGCCAAAGCCAGGTCCGATGCGCTAGCGGTAACTCAAAAAGTTGAAGCAGAGGCAGTTGAGACTAAAAAGGCGACTCTTCTAAATAACGGGGAGGTCGCGGCAGTTCAGCTTCCACGCCTAAACACTGTTCTCGGCTTGCTAAAAAGCGACCGCGTGGAAACAGGTGGCGTTAATGCTTTATATAAAGACATCGCCAACGCATTAAACTTAGACACGGCTGACGCTGAGACTGTTGAGCGCGCATTCAAGAAAGACCTATTGGACGCCAGCGCAGATATGAAAGGTGTGCTTGTTAAAAGCGACTTTGATTTATTGCGCGGAACCGGCGCTGATTACTCAATAGGAACAAAGGCAAACATCCAAATACTGGAAGGGATGCAGAAGCGATTGAATAACGCTGTCGTGCAGGGCAAAAAAGTTGTGGAAAAAAGCCCAAATTATGGCGGTGCGTACCCGTACCTTATGGAGTTTAATTCTACGCCACAAAAAGATGCAGATAGGGAACCACCCAAAACGCCACCCGCCCAAAAAACCACCCCCACAATAGCGCCACATGGAGCCGCTGGACAGAAACCCTCGCCGCCTGTCATAACTAAAGCCATGTGGGACAGCTTAACGGATAAGCAAAAACAAAGTTATAAGGCTATGACCCCGGGCTTTCAGGAGCCGCAGTAATGCCAACTGACCTTGAGCAGCTAATATCCGAGATAGTAGAAGAGCACGCAGCCGAAGCTATAGCCGAGGCTGAATCCAACTATGCGCGGCGCGAAGAGGAGCGCAAGAAGTACGAGGCCGAGCTAGCCAAAAAAGAGTCAGAAGCAAAAGCTGAGGCTGATCGCAAGGCTAGGGATGCGCAGATTGCGCTAGAACGCAAGCAAGCTGCGGAGCGTAGGGAATACGGGCAGGCGATAGAGTCCGCGCTCAAATCGCAATCTGAGGCGCTTGCCGATTCATCCAAAAAATCCGCCGAGGTACTGGCGCAGGCAATTGGGCAGATAGTCAAAGCCCTTGGCGATAAATCGCCACAACCTAATTACAGGTTCGAGATAATACGCGATGAACAGGGTAGAATATTGGAAGTTCTGGCAACCAAAAATTAGGTGAGAAATGACGGCATTCGCGATAAATAGCGGCGGGACTGAGTATTACGACCAAAAATCTGGTGCTTCTACGAATGCTACACTAGATACTTGGACTATTTCAGCAGGCTCAACGCTGGTTGTGCGTACAGATACTTATGCTTGTCCTAACCACTCTGTAGCTGCCGGCTCGCTTGATAATGTCACCTCATCCGGTATCGGTGGCACGCTACAATTTGACCCAACATACGCCCGCCAAATCAGCTACACGGGTGGCAGCGGGAATGCTCCGGCCTATGGCACAACTATTTCACAAGGCGGCGTTTCGGGCGTGTTCCTCGGCACTTGGGCTGATTGGCAAAGCGAGCCTACTGTGCCAGGTAATGCAATCCCCGCTTCTGGATACATGAAATTAGGTGGCATCACTGGTGGCGCATTTTCAGCGGGGGCTTTAACCGGTATTACAGCCACCTGTTCTGGCGCCGACATTCAAAGCTGGATCGAAATTAGAGGGGCAGAGACTGGGACGATAACCGTATCAAGGGTTTTAACCGTGTCTAGCGTTCAGGCATGGTTTGAGCTGGGGACAACCAATGGCTCGGCTGGCCAAATCATCCCCTGTCCAACCACCGCTACTATAGCCAGCGTTTGGGGTGGTGTATGGATTGAAACAGCATCCGGCTCCGGCGTTTATGAGCGGTTTGCTGGCGCTGGCAGCAATGTTTCCGTTTCGACCTACCCAACAGACGTTCGCGGAAAAGTGATCTGGCAAACAACAAGTGGCATACGCATTGGCAACAACGGCACAAACAATGTTGGGTTTCTTCCACCCACTGGCTGCAAGGTCAGAATTCCGGCGGTCATCCTAACAAACTGCACTAGATCGGCTGGTGGATCAGGCGCGAGGGTTTTACCTCATGCAACTGTGGCCACTAGGCAAGAATTTGACACCACCTTAGGGGGGATCATTAGCCTTAACGGTGTTGTTTGTCAGTGGTATTCGAATTTTGATAGAACTTTCTCGATACTGGCTAAGAATTCCATTTTCCATGATAGGTTTTTAGTGCTTAGAAGCGCATCGCCTCTTGATATTGACAATGTTATTGCCGCGACTACACAGGCACAAGCCAACGCCACCACGGTGATAAATTACTGTTACGCTGGTGGCGATGTGAAAAACTTCAGAACAACAACAGCCAGCAGCTCGAACATAGCGTTCACCACCAACCAGAACATTGACGTCGTTTTTGATAATGTGTGGGCGGATCTACTAACAGAGCGAACAAACGCCAACACATCAGCTCTATGGATGGCAAGGAATGTTGATTGCGCTTTTAGTAATTGCGTCGTCGTAGGTAGCTATGTCTACCACTTAAGCGGAACAGGCACCATCATCTCCAATTGCCAATATGCCGACACCTTAACATCGGGAACAAGCACATCAAACCAGATTTACGCGGTGCGTGTGGACGCAGCGACAAGCATTACCGTGGATGAAGTGTCATCTCTGGGAGGCATTGCAAATGTTCACCCATATCTCGCGTGGGTGAATGCGGGAATAACAAGCGGATCAATTATTCAACATATAGGGACTTATGCTTCCCCCATAAATTGCGGCAGCGCAAATGCTACAGGGTATATATTCGTAAGTAGCGGCTCTAATTCCAACATGAAGATCCGCCGATGCTATGCGTCAAACACTCGGCAAGGACGTATGATAACTGATGTTACAGACACAGGACTCACTATAGAGCATGTATATGGCGATTACGCAGATACCGACGCAATAACCTCCCTGAATTCTATCGTTAAAAGCTGCGGCTATACCGGCACAACATCAGGGCAGACAGCAGTGTACGGTACGCACTGGGCGACCCGGTTCACTAGCACCACAGCAGGCTTTGTAGAAATTGTTTGCAATGAGCCAACAACACTAAGTGCAGCGCAATGCTATGTGACCAGCGGCTCTCCTAAATTCAATTCCGCGGGCCAGCTGCTATTAACGGTGAGCGGACAGCAGACCGTATGGGAAACGCCACACTGGGTGTTGGACTACACGGCATTTGCCAATACCCTGCCAACAATCACCGGAACTAACGTAACCTCGGCAGGCAGTGGCGTTTGGGGTAACCACCTATTTGAATTCCAAATCAATACCGGATCTGGCTACGGCGGAACTTGGCTAACGCTAACCGCTGCGAATTTAACCGCGCAAACCATAACTTCTTCCGCAGGCTTTAAATTAAAAATACGCGCTACCTGCCAAAGCTCCAGCTCGACTAATGCGCTAACCAATATCCGTGTGGCAATGACCACAACTAGCGCGGACCAAAGCACTAATCTTTACCCGTTGCAATCAGTGAATTTTTCAGTGACGAATATGATCGCAGGTTCACGGGTTCAGATTTACAACACCACAAAATCATTAGAGCTGCTTAATGAGGTGGTGGCCGGCACATCCTATACTCTGGAATTCACAGGTGATGAAAATGATATTGTCAGAACGCGTGTAACAAGCACCACAGGAGCCACTTCATATTTGCCATATGAAGCTAACGCGCAAGCAGGGACGGCAGACTTCTCACTATTTGTTGAGCAGGAAGCCGACGACGTTTACAACACTTACGCGATAGATGGGTCTGCGATAACTAAATTTTCAGCCGATTATGGGAACGATACCACCGACATAGTTTTAACTTCCGATTATTCAGCGCAAGAGTTCTATACGTGGTGGATTTACAACCTAACAACCGTGCAGGGCATCCGTGAGTTTTTTGGTGGGGTGACCGCTGTCGATGAGGCCAACATCCGGATAAACGCTACCGTTCTCGATATGTATTTGGACAACGAGACCACGACGAATATTGTGCAGTCTGATAACCGCAGATTTTACCGTGATGATTTCGTTTACCCCGTGAAGCGACCAACAACTGGAGGCGGTGGTGTGGACGTGGTGTGGAGAAACACTATTTTAATTGCCACGAACGACTCAGCAACCATTGCAGCAGCCGTTCACGATTACACTGTTGAGGCCGGCATGTCCTACGATGAAATGTTCAAAGTTCAGCATTCGGCGTTGACTGGAAAAGTCAGCGGTGCGAACACCACCACAGAGAGATTCAGAGACATTGCAGACACTAAAGATCGCATTGTTTACACTGTGGACGCCAATGGAAACCGTACAGCAGTGGTGCAAGATGGCACTTAGGTCATTTAGGGCGAGAGCGTTCGGTGCGAGGGCGTTTATTCCGCTATTCGGCAAACCAGACGCCCAACATTCTGGCGCTAGTGGGCCTGCCAAACGATTAAATCCTGCGCCTAGATTCAACGAAAATGATGATGAACTTGCTATAATGCTTGTGTGTCAAGCCTTCGCTACAATTCTTGGAAATAATTATGGCAGATAAACCCCAATATGACGCAGCCAAGGCGGCGGAGCTTAAAAGCGATATTGAGATGTTGAATAAGCTTGGCGACCCGCGAGCAGCCGAAAAGCAGGCTGAGCTTGACCAAATGCGCAGCGAGTTCAAGTCGTCCACGAAAAGCTTTCTCTCTCAAGCTATGGGCAATATTGGAACACCGTCGCAAATGGCCGCGCAAACTCCCGAAATGCACGCCGCTAACCAAGAGGGGCTAGCGAATGCGCAGATATTAAGCGCGGAGCAAGATCAAGCGGAACGCGCAGCAATTGAGGCCAGGCAAGGTGGGAAGGCTGCGCTTTCGATGGCCGACCAAATTGGATCGGGGGAGGCATTTAGACGAGGCCTTACAATTGGCAGCCGCGAAGTGACTAGCGGGCTTGGCTTGGATAAATTTAATGAGCAGCCGACAGATACACCTATGCAGGAAACCTACACGCAGGCATTAAAACAAACAAACCCTATAAAATTCGGAGCAGGCAAAATATTGGCTGAATCGGCACCATTCATACCCATATCATGGGCCACAGGAGGCGTTCCAACGGCAGCTAGGTATGCAGGAGCCGCAGCAGGCATCCCTTCACTACTGGCCAGAGCAGCAACCACAGCAGTAATTGGTGGAGCACAATCAAATATTATCTCAAGAGGCGCCGGAGATTCCGGAACTGAGCAAGTTGGAAACACTATTATTGGCACTGCTATCGGTGCTGCTTCGGAGCTGCTTCCCATTGGTGTTGGCGCTGCTGCTCGGTATCTTTCGGCAAAAGTAGGCCTGCCGGTTAATCGCGTGGTGACTCCGGCGGGCGATTTCACTCAGGAGGTGACCGAGTGGGCCGGCAGGAATAATATTGACCTGCAACAAGTGGCTAGAGAGGCGCAAAACGACCCAAATATAACCGCCTCACTATTAAGGGAGTCCGCCCCAACTACCCCACAACAAGCCGCGGGGAAGCTCCCAACTGATTACACTGAGATCGCTTCAGTGCTAAACGCGAATAAAGAAATAGTGGACACATTTGAGCGCGTTGGAATCAACGTTGAAGATTTACCTTTGGGCGCATTTTCGGACAATAAATCCATTGCCGGTCTTGGCTCCGCTATGGCTGCACTTGGCGGAAATCAAGAGCGCCAGAAACTACTCGACCTCAGCGAGCAAGTGAACAGAATCGCACGAGAAAACATTGAACGCGCGGCTGGGGATATGAGCGCAGGCAATTTCAGCGAGACAACGTTGAACGCCATGCGGGCCACAGAGGAAACACTAAAGGCGGCGGAGGATATAGCACGGGGGCCTGTGAATAGGAAAATGGCCGAGTTCACAATGAATAACCTTAATGTAGGGCTTGGCGACCGCGCTTTTGTGAAGGAGTTAAAAGCCGCTAAAGCACTACTGCGCGGCAAAAATTTAAGCGATGCCGAGGAGAGTGTGCTAGATCTTCTCACAAGCAGGCCGACATACCAACAAGTCGACAAGCTGCGAAAAGAAATTGGCGGGTCGCTAGGTAAAGAAAAGGGTAAAGGACTTTACCCAGATCAGGACCAAGGAATACTCAAAAGAATGTATGAAAAATTAAGCGATATTCAGCACGCCACAGCAGATCGAGTCTTAGGTAGTGGGGAACTGGCAGCATTAAATAATGCCACAAAAAAAAGAAAAGCCTTGGAGAAGCAAATTGAGTTCTTTAGTACAAAGACGGGTTTGGGTTCTATGGTCGGTGATACCAAATCCGTCGGCACTCAATTAACAAATGGCGACTACGCGAACTTTGACGAGGTATTCAGCAACCTACCAAAAGAGTACCATCAAGCGGCAGCGGCAACAATGATAGGCCAGATGCTAAATATTAAAGAGTCGATTTTAACGCCCTTAGGGATAGGCGCGCGTGCTGGAAACTTTAATACCGCATGGACTAAAGTGGAATCCACTCCACTGCTAAAGGGCCGCCTACAAAAAGCGCTCGGGGATGATAATTTCAAGGCTATGTCAGAAATGTCGAAAATGTACGGGGCTATCAGTAGGGCAGCGTCAACGCCTGCCACTGGGGCAGCAAAAGGCGCTATCGAAATGGCCGAAAAAGAGGGCGGGATATATGCCAAGCTTTTGGGTTCATTCGCGAGACGAGCTGTTGGAAACCCAACATTAGTAGATGTAGCAGGTAGCCTAGTGGCCGTTCCAAAAGAATCCGGCCTAGTAGAAAACATCGCACGAATGCTGAATTCAGGGACGTTTAAACAAGCGCTAGGTGAAGCAATGAACGACCCAGCAAGTGCAGCGGCGGTAGCCAAAAGCGCGCAATTCATGAAAACTAGAACGGCGCAGGACTTTATGAAATCTGCGAGCCAGGACACACGAAAACAAATATTCGCAGCCGGCGGAATTCCCGCGTGGCTAATGCTAACAGACGATAAAAACAAACCAGCCGAGGCGAAACAATAATGTCCTACGTTCCAATCTCTAGATTCCCGTTTCAGTATTTCAAATTAGATGGAACACCAGCAAACGGCTATTATTTGAAGTTTTATCAAGCCAACAGCTCGACGCCTATTAACATGCAAACCGATTCAGGCGGCGCGACTTCGATAGCTAAATGCAAGTTGAACGATTACGGGTTTCCAATTAGCAACCCAAACGATAACAACACGGTTTTTATCCCGCATTTGTTGTCAACCTATACAGCATTCCGTTTTGTTTTGTATGCGAGCTCCGCAGATGCTGATGCGAATAATGTCACATCTGGCCTTCCTAATGTGCAGAGTGTGGGCTCTGTAGACATAGATGACCTGCGCGATGATTTAGCGGCGAGTTCAGGGTCGAGTTTGGTTAACTTTATTCAAGCTGGTGCAAACGCAGTATCGCAATCAGTGCAGCAAAAATTACGCGACTGGGTGACCCCGATGGATTTTGGCGCTATAGGAGATGGTTCAGATGAAACTCTCGTTTTAGGGTATGCAATAGCAACTGGTAAAACGCTTTACATTCCAAAGGGATACACATTCGGAGTGACCGGGGATGTCACTGGATTTTCCGACGGGCAGTTTATTTTCGGCGGTGGAAAAATAAAAAAAGTAGGGTCTTCAATAAAACCACTTATTTTGCTTCCCGATAGTTCGGATCGCGTATGGTTCCACGGGATAGAGTTCGATGGGACGTCAAGCCTATTTTTGGCAGGCAATGCTGTGCCAGCGATACTTGGCTATATAACGAAAAGCTTAAATGTGACCGGGTGCTATTTTCATGATGTGATAGACGCCGGAATAAAAATGAGAGACGGCGCTAAAATCTTAGCGGACGGTAACACATTTTATAATATTGGTGAGAATGGGATTGAATTGCATAACTATACAACCGATGTTAGAACGGGTGTTAATTATGTTGCATCTAGACCAGTGATAGAGGGTAGACATACTATAGTTAACAATGTTTTCGAGAAGATTACGCGCTACGAAAATCCGGCAGGTCCTTTAGTCGATTGTTGTGGTGTGGCATTTTTCGGCGCTGCCGGATATAAACAGCAAAATGTCAGAATAGCAAATAACGATTTCATAGACTGCCTGCGCTGTATATGGACTGAAAATAATGTGGCAGGTTCTGAATCAGATGGCTTCGTGATAACAGGAAACACATGCAAAGGTGGCGTAAATGGCGGGACAGCCGAAAATATTTACACTAAAGCCGGTATTGGGATTATAGGTGCGCAAAATGGTGTCGTTTCAAATAATACATTCAAAAATATAGCCAACCATAATCCAGTCGGAACAGAAACGGCGTGTATAACAATTTCAGGATCTGCCGGAATAGCTACGAGCTCAAATATAGAAATCAGTGGCAATTCTTGTCTAGATGACTCAGGTTTGGCCGACCGTACTGAATGGGGAATTTACGCACTTATCGGTGACGATATTCGGATACACAACAACCGAGTGTCTGGCGTTTCGAACACTGCGGGGATATACCTTCATCCTACGAATGTAATATCATCAACGTGCTATGCGAATATAGGAACTGAGTCCGAATACTCTTGGGGAAATATTGTCCCCCTAGTGTTCACCAGAGAAAATATTGCAGCAGGAGGAAACCAGAGTGCCTATCCTGTTGGAATCATATGGGAGGAGGAGATCACTCTTCCCGTATCTGGACGAATAGTGGCAACGTCAGTAAAATTATCTACCCCAGTGACTGCCGGCAGTATCACAGTAAAAACTTACAGTGGCGGAGTAGAGCAGACGAATGTTCAAATTGTTACCGCTGACTTCGGAGGGGCTACCACAGCATCTAAAAAAGTATCGGCAACATCTGGAACGCAAAGAGCTGCCGGAACTAGGTACAAAGTGATATTGACAACCGATGCAGGATTTTTACCCGTAACATGCGATGCTGTAATTACAGTGCTTGTTGAAACTTCTTTTAAACTATAACTAGGAAATAATCATGCCGAACAAATCAAAGCCAAAAAATCCGCCAGCAGCAAAAGGCAAAAAACCTACCATTATGGTAATTGCCATGTCCCAAAAGCCTAAAAAAGGCAAAGGAAAAGGCGGTATGTGCTAATGAAAAAAAGCCTAGCCCTAATGGCATTAGTCGCCGTGGTGTATATGCTCCCACTAGGGGCTGACCACGCATGGCAGCAGGAGTTGATCATCAAGTCAGCTTTATCCATGGGGCTTGCGCTTTCCGCACTGGCGCTATCCAGAAAACCTTGCTTCATCGTTGTAGCTGGGTGCGAAATCCTTGCTTTGTTATATAATACAATCTTGGCATTCTGCTATTCTATCGGGTATGTGGAGGTTGATTGGTTATATGGCGCGGCGATGGACTCCCTATTCGCCGTCGAAATTTTGGCGCTGTCGCTGGGGCTGTTCGATGAGTTTAAACGATTACAATTCGATTCTGGCAGTGATCGTTACATCGGCGGCGCTGATAAAAACAATCTACGAATGGGTTAGGGCTTACAATGAATCACGCGGAACATGCAGAGACGTTAACACCATTGATCGACCGCCTACTGCCGCACTCGGTAGCGGTGCCGGTGGCCGGAGTGGGCGTGATAGCGCCGAGCGTTGAAGGGCATATAGAGATAGCGCAGCACATTATGAATGCGACACTATCAGATTACGCCAGCATAGCGAGCGCCATTTATTTGACGTTAATGATTGTCAAAACCGCCCGCGAGCTGTATCAGTCGTTCAAAAACAGCAGAAAAACGAAACAATAAGACTAAGTTAAAACCCAACGCATTCAATCTTAAAGCTAGTGAATTGGTAGGCGTCTTCCGCGTGAAGTTTTCGCACCTGCTTGATTTCGTCTAGGCAATGGTCATTAAGTGATTTTAGGTGGCAATTGCACTCTAACTCGATGTCTTCTTGGTACTTGTCACCATTCGCATACTGAAAAAACATTATTATCTGAACGCGCCAAACCATCCTAATCCGCTCGAAAATGAACTGCGCGTACTGCCGGACCATTTCCTTTGCACTCAGCCTTGTGATGGGGTTCCTGTGGCCTACTTTCGTATTAACCACATGAGTCGCGTCTAGTGGGTTCAGGTCGTCCCATTCTAGCGTTAAACCGCGAATCAGGCGCTTGGCTTTGGCCATGTTTTTGGGTGACTTGCTGGCGATAATGTTAGACATTTAATAGCACCATCTTATTAATCTGTACCTCAGTCATAGCGGATAATTTTCGCCCGTTTTTAGTTGAATCTGCGAAAACTATTTTAGCCCGTGCCCTGATTGCATCCTCTGCACTTTGCTGGCTTGGGAAAAAGCCTAGCGTGGAAATGCCTAGTGTAGCTTGCCACATTCTATCCTGAGGCCTATAGACAATTGTCATGTTGCAATTGGCCTTTAGCCCACAGCGCAATTTAACAGCCATTTCTTCCTGTTGAGTCATGGGCCGGTACGCCTCGATATTCTCGGCATTCACATAAGGAGAAACTTCCACAATCTGGCTGCCATTCTTCAAAAACTCCGACATTAAATCGCGGATTTCTTGCCGCGCAGGCTCTTTCATTTGTACGTTAGTTGACGTGATAACGTCGTTTTCGAATGTTTTAATTAGTGCCACTTCTATTCCTCGGTTATTTGTTCAATTTTGTCTGGGCACACTGAGTACCCAATGGGTTTTTGGCCCTCAGCCAGTTTCCAAGGCCAATATTTTTGGCATCCTGAGCATATCCGCTCGGCTGTGGAATGCAGGCTAACTAGCGCGGCGCCGCAATCTGGGCACGGTTTTGTCATGAATTCCCCTTGGTTAATAGGTGCCTGCTGTGCTCATGGTGGCAGGCTCACCAATCGATGCCGCATCGGTTCCCCGACACCCTCAGGAGAGCACTTCCCGCTTCGATTTAATTAGGTGCCGTCTTTCCGGCTGTCCAGTTTCTCACCCATCCCGCTCGGCAGAGTTTCCAGATTATCCGACACCTGCCGGAATCCAGTTTCCCGCGTCGCGAAATGCTAAAGGAGAGCGAAGGCGAAACCTGCGGGAGTTTTTTTAGGCCCACTACCCGCGAATGGCGCTGTATTACTTATTCCCGCCAAACTCTGCGGGGATATACCCAAGCACGTCTAGTGTGCCGAAAATAACCACACAAATGGCGGCTGCTATAATTACAGTCCGTGCGATTTTAAAGTGTTGTTCGGTCATGTTGTGCCCCGTGTTATTTGATTCGCAATTGTTTATCGCCGCGAACTACAGCGGCGCCAGCCACTTCTACACCTGATTTTATCGCCTTTTTGATGAGCGCCTTGTCCGGCTGTAAAACGGTTTTCACTTCGATAAATTCATCTGGCACAAGCGATAAGTCAAAAACGTCTACACTTTCAGAGCCTTCCGCTAGCGTTACCGAAAACAGAACGCCAACAACCTTTTTGATGTCAGCCTTAACCATCAGAGCTTTTATTGCGTCGCGCATTCGTGCGACTCGCTCGGCGTGGTGTTTTTTGCGTGCGAGTAGCCGTTCTATTTCGGATTGAATTTTGTTGGCGTTGGCGTTTGACTCCTGAATAACCATGCAGGCCTGTTCGATAATATCACCGGCCTCGCCTTTTAGTGACAATAGAGAGTTCTGCACAGCCTCGAAATCCTCTTCGGTTTCGCAAGACTCTAGCATTGATGATAAGTTTGCGAATTCTTCGCTTAAGTTATATAGACTTGACATTTTCTAGCTCCTGTTTTTTGTTGTCGAATGTTTTATTCATGGCAATTAGGCCTCTCTCGCATATTTCGCGGAGAACTGGAATGGCCTTTCGAGTTTCCAAGGTGCGGCAAAACTTCAAAATGCCTTTGGCTTCTGGCAGCGTGACTGCGTTTTTCATTAAATCTAAATGCTTTATAACCATGGCTTGAAGTTCATCCTTTTGCTTGTCGGATTCAGCTTCTTTGCTCTCTGCTTTATCAATAGTCTGCTCGGCTATTACAGCGTTGACGTAGTCTTGGTCGTCGAACATACCCATGAACACGTCAGATGCAAAACCTAGCATTGATAGCGCTTTTTTAAGCGCATCCGTTAGTGATTTTTTAGGAGCCTCACCGTCCATACTTGCGCCATGTTTTGACGCATAAATTGCAGGTGTGTGGCCATATTGAATGATCTCCCCGCGCTTGTCGTCCAGCACATACCAAAGTTTCACTTTCAAGGTGTGAATTTTTGTGTCAATAAGGTGGTCGGCGCCGTTCACTGTGATTTTAGCAGGTACTCCAATATCAAAACGCTCTTCGAGAACATCCCAGCCCCAACCAATGCCAGCAGGACCAAACTTTTTTGTCGCCTCGTGAAAAAACCAATACCCTGAGATGCTAGTTTGATTTTGACCGCTGACGTTAGCTTTTTTTGTGGCGGAAATATCTGGCGTTGATGCGAAATTCCAAATGTTCAAGTTTTCGTCTTTCATATAATCTGCCCCAGTAATTCTATTAATTTCGAGTAAACCACTGAGCGCGACGGCCCAGCGGTGGTGATTGTTGCGTGTTCCAGCTTGATTGTGCCGACCCAGTGACCCGGCAGGGCTTCTCTAATTGCCATGCGTTAGTTCCTCCAACCACTCGCCTATAGCCGCATCAAAAATGCGCTCGGCGGTGACCATGGTATGCTTGATCGCGGCCTCCTGGCACACGGCAAGGAACTTCTGCGGCTCGTGCTTGAGCATTAGCGCGAGATTAAAGCCGTGGCCAGCCATAACTCCAGCGTCGTCGGAAAACTCACGGCGCAGAGCTTCGCACCAGAGCAGATCATCAAGCTCTGCCATATCCAAAATGCGACCGTTTTGCATCTCGGCTATCGTCACCCAGTGCTGTGCCATGATTAACCACTCAGCAGGCTGGGTTACGAAGGTGACCAGTTGGGCCAGCTCTTGCATGTCGCCGGCAGGAGTAAATTCGTTTACATACTCCTCAGACTCGCAAGTGTTTGCGGTTGCGGCCCAACGCTGAATCTGAGCGCTGCACATGCGGGCTACATGTTCTGGCAAAAACGCGAACTGACATTCATCGTCAATCTTAACTCCGGCCTGTGCGGCCAGCCTTACTAATTCAATACCTTTACCTTTCAAGAAATTCATAACCTGCCCCTTTAGTTAGCCGGTAGCGGTATTGCTTGCCGGTGATGTAACTGTACTAGAGGTTTAGGCGTGCGTCTATACCCTAGGTGTAAAAAAGTGAAAATATTTTCGGTATGCGGGCTGGCTACCAACTTCCGTTGTTTACCGCCGGTGTAGACGCTACGGAACACCAATGGTACACTCTAATAAAACCACAGGGGATTAGAATGCAAATGAAACTCACAGAATACCTAGCAGCGGGCGTGACATATTCTAGCGTCGCACGGGGCGCGGGCCTAACCTTATCCGCAGTCATCAAGATGGTGGCAGTTGGGCGTGACATAAGAGTGCAGGGGCTAGCAGGCGGCAAGCTGGCGCTGTACGAGCAAAAAAGGATCGATAAAAATGAGCGATGAATGGCAGGAGATGGAAACAGCACCAAAAGACCAGCCAATCCTCCTAGATGTCGGCCTGCCGTGGCCGGTGGTAGGCGCTTACAATCAAATTCACGATGAGTGGGCATTTGCAACATTCAATATAGGACTTTTTCGCGGTGAATATATCGACGCCTATTTTGAAAACGAGCACGAAAAAGCGCCAAAATTCTGGCGAGAATTTCCAAAACTAAGGGGGCAGGAATGAGTGATTTGATGATTATTGACATGGCTGAAATGCCGGCAGTTTACCGGATACCGACCAGAGCGACAGACGGCGCAGCGGGGTTTGACTTGTACGCAGACGAGGAGACGCCAGGCGCGGTGAGAATACCGCCGTTTGGCCGAGTCGTTTTCAATACCGGTGTGCGCGTTGCGATTCCTGCGGGCCATGCGGGTTTTATCTGGCCAAGGTCGGGCTTAGCAGTGAAACAGGGGCTCCAGGTGCTTGGCGGTCTGATCGATTCAGACTACAGGGGAGAGATTAAAGTTTGCCTGCATAACGGCTCTGCCAACGTCGCCACGGTTGACACCACCAAAGCTATTGCGCAGATGGTATTTCAACGCCACGAAACGCCTGTTTTTCGCTTAGTTGCTGAATTGCCGGACTCCGATAGGGGGGAGGGCCGTTTCGGCAGCACAGACGAGGATTTGGCGGCATCGGCTAACCGGGCACGGCTTGAAGCTGACCCTTTTTTGATTGAGGTGGAAAAATGAGAAGTTGCCAAGTTATGGGATGTATAAAAGACGCCCTGCTAATGAGTGACTTTTGCGAGCAGTGCCTAACTAAGGCTGTTGGCATGAGAAACGCCAATGCTGTGCCAGAAACATCAACTAAGGTTGGTGGGGATATAAGCTCAAATAGTAAATTACAGCTATTAGAGTACATCCACAATAACGGTATTCCATTTATTGAGGGCTGCGTGATTAGGTGCGTTACGAATTGGCGCGATAAAGGCAGCGCTAAAGACTTGGAAGAGGCAAAGCACTTAATTGACATTCTAATTGAAATAGAGGGGCTGAAATGATCGCGTTCGTAGCGTTTGGCATTATTGGGCTAGGGATTTTTGCAGCCATTTGGGTTGTCGCCATGTCCACTAGGTGCATGAGCCGGCACACGAAAAGATGATTTCACTAACTTACTAGGGGGAAGTATGGACGACAACACAGAGCAGCAAGACCGGCTTGAAATGCAAATTGACGAGCTAAGAGAGGAAGTGGAACGCCTGAAGCTGGCAATAAAAGCGGCTTTTCAGGAGGGTTTTGACTGGGGTTATGAACTTGGGTGGCATAGTGATGACCCATACCAAACTGAGCCTTGGGAGCAAAGCCAAGCCAAAAAAGACGCAGAGGGCACACAATGACCAAACCAGAACTGCTAGAGCTGCTCAAACTCCTATCAGCGCTTGAGTCATGGGCGCACTCGACCGGCAGCAAGTTCCCTGATTTTTTGTATGACCGGCTGGGTGATGCTTTGGACAAGTTGACGACTGAGGTCTTGAACGGTTTGCCAGTGCCGGAAAAGTGATCTAGCCAAGCCGCCTACGGGCGGTTTTTTTTGGGTTTTTTGCATTGGGGGAGCCTAGCAGTGGTGGGGTTAATCCATGAGTGATTAGATAGATCAAGATAAAGAGAGAAAATCAAGCTACAGGCCGCGCCATTGCTAGGTTTTGATGTTTTTTAGATAACCACCACGGTTATCATATTGCCATTATCATAACCACCACGGTTATCATATTGCCATTATCATAACCACCACGGTTATCATATTGCCATTATCATAACCACCACGGTTATCATTGATAAGCTCCACACATAACAAAATATTGTTACCAAAAAGAATAGAAGCGTGTTAAGCTTGGCTGGTCAAACAAGAGGAAAGCGCATGAGCAAAACATACTTGGTCCACGAAACCGGCGAACTATTGAAAGAGCCTCCATTCGTGAAGCTGTATTTTCAGGCATTATCAGACCATGAAAACCTAGCTGGCATGGAGTCAGCGGCATTTATTTTCTTATTGTCAAAGATGGATGCTAATAATGTTTCCTCTATCGGGAAAACGCAAAAATCGGAATTTGCTGCAAAGCATAAGACGACGCCACAATGTGTAACAAATGCGTTTCAGAAGCTCAAAAATAAAGGTTTAATTTCGATAGCATCGAAGGGCGAATATCGAATAAATGGGCGAATAGCTAGCAAGACCTCATGGGATGGCGTGGTGAAGATCATCATGCGGCAAGAGTTTAGCGCTAGCGGAGTTGCCAAGAGTGTCGAATTCATCAACGAATAAGGGGGCGACAAATGAGATTTAGATTGAGCATTGCACCAGCACTAGAGGTTAGCAAGAAAAAAATAGTTCATAGATATGAAACCGCCGAGCAAATGATGGTCTCAAAAGATACTGCATCAAACCTTTTGGTTTTTATCAAAGATGAACTCAACTTAATGAAAGATTTCTCAAATATGTTCGTAATGGAGGAATTTATTGATGGCGAATGGGTGGAGTACGAAGAATGGTAGAAGCTAAAATGGACAAGTACCAAATGGACAATAAAATATACGTAGGCCAACAGCTTGCAAGGCTTCCACATCAACACAGGGACACGGCACTGGCGAAATACACACAGGCAATCAAGGACGAGTATCAGGCCATGGTGGCAGGCGGTATGGCTCCACAAATGGCCGAGACGCGCTCAGTGGCGGCGGCAAACACACGGCTTGGGGATTATGTGGATGCCAGGCTAAAAACTTTAGGTGGGGCAGTTTATTCGCCCCCAAAAATGCGGTAGAATTGGATTTCCGAGGCCCCCTATCCATACTATCTTTACAACAAAGCGTTCTCGACAAACGTAAATAATTAAGTGGCAGAGCCTTCTAGAGTTGGCCCAATGCCGTAACTCAGTTTCCCCCTATTTACTGCGCTTAGCGGCAGTCGAGTTGGGCCAACCCTAGAAGGTTTTGCATGAAATACGACGATTTGCGAACCATCCAGCAGCAAGCGGTATCAATGCTGCGCTCAGGATGGAAGCAACACCAGACCCACCTACTAAATATGCCAGCCGGTAGCGGCAAAACAGCCACGGCAAGCTACCTTTGCCAAGCCTTCGCGCAAGCCGGCCAAAAAACCCTATTTGCAGCTCCCTACGTTACCCTAGTCGACCAGACTTACACGCGGTTCAGCCAATACGGCCACACAGACCTCGGCGTTATCTGGCAAAAAGACGAGCGCACAGACCCCACGGCTATGGTGCAGATAGCCAGCGCAGATACCCTGATTCGGCGAGCATTTCCCGACGATGTAAAGGTGTTGATTGTTGACGAGTGCGACCTTAAGCGAAAGGCGATTTTAGAAATCATGAAGACGCCGGGGTTGAAAACCATAGGTCTGACGGCGACGCCTTACGCAAAGTGGCTCGGCACTCACTACCAGAATTTCATCAAGCCGGTGACAACCCAGCAGCTAATCGAGGACGGCCTGCTGACCCCGTTCGATATTTCCGCGCCATTCAGGCCGGATCTCAACGGCGTGAAGCTCAAGAAAAACTATGCTGGTGACTACGACTATGACGAGGACGCGATCAGCCAGATTATGGGCGACGCCAAAATAGCGGGCAACATCTTAGACAATTGGCTGAAGTATGGGGAAAACGAGCCTACCATTGGATTTGCTCCGAACGTATCGACCGCCAACGCATACACAACCCAATTCAGGGCCGCAGGAATAGCCGCCGAGGTGGTGACTGCTGATACACCGATTGAAGAGCGGAAGATCATTTTTAACCGGTTCGCTGACGGCATAGTCAAGGTTATTTGGAACGTTGGGGTGTTGGGCGCAGGGTTCGATTCGGACGTTAGGTGCATAATTTGGGCAAAGCCAACTAAGTCCGAGCGAACGTGGGTTCAGGGTGTTATGCGTGGGAGTAGGCCGTCGAAAGGGAAGTATGCCTGCCGATTGTTCGACCACAGCGGCACCTATTACCGGCTAGGCTGCCCAACGCAGATCGAATATTTTGAGCTGCACGATGGAAGCGACGGAATGGAAGAGGCGCGCAAGGCCAAACGCGAAAAACGCGAGAAATCTACCGAGGGCAAAACATGCACTCAGTGCCAGCGAGTAAAAGAGCCCGGCGAGTATGTTTGCCGACGCTGCGGGCACAAGCCGCTGGCTGGTGAGATAACGGTGGACGTTGACGAAACGATAGGGCTTAAAACGGTTTCGGGCAAAGTTAAGACGTACACGATGGAGGAGAAAGCCATTTTTTACGGGGAGT
>Ga0209596_1000456_pt1 | contig 37707 bp, 28 predicted proteins | sample M_130807_MF_Meta_FD_187314 | JGI IMG/M metagenome (GOLD analysis project Ga0209596, IMG submission 187314) | Freshwater microbial communities from Lake Montjoie, Canada to study carbon cycling - M_130807_MF_MetaG (SPAdes) (version 2) | ecosystem: Environmental > Aquatic > Freshwater > Lake... | reverse complement strand
TATTTAACGAAAGCTGATAGAAAACCCGATATGATAATTGTTGTGAGAGTAGAGCGTTCTTTTTAGTTTACGCCATTTAAGTTGAAAATATCAATCGCATTTAATCTTATAAAAGTGATTAAAAATCTGCGTTAATTTTTGATTAAAAATGCAGATATAATTATAAAATTTAACACGCTGAATTTTAATTTTAGATTTAATGAAATTAGGGTTGGGGGGTGGGGGTTTTTTTGTAAAATTTTTACAATTTATTAATTAAAAATTTGCAATTTTTTGCGTCCGAAGTAAGATTTTTTTAAAGACACCAAAAGAAAATTAAAACTAATTTTATAATGTCTAATTTATAAAACTTTTTTACATGGACAAGCTTAGAAAGTTAACTGCAGAAATAATTAAATTTCGAGATGAGCGCAATTGGCAACAATTTCACAATCCCAAGGATGTTGCGCTTTCTCTTGTTCTTGAGGCAACCGAATTATTAGAGCATTTTCAGTGGAAAAATAATGACGAAATATCAAATCATGTTGAAAAATCATCGCATGAAATTGGCGAAGAGCTGGCTGATATTTTATATTGGGTTTTGCTTATGAGTCACGATCTTAAAATTGATATTAGTTCGGCATTAGAAAATAAATTAGAGAAAAATAAAGCCAAATATCCGATAAATTTGTCAAAAGGAAATAGTATAAAATATAATAAATTTTAAGAATTTTGATAGTATATAAAACAAATAAAGCAGGTTTTTTATCTGATGCTTCAAACGGCATTGAAGACTTAATAAGGCTAAATGTTAAAGAAAAACTTAACATTGATGTTAAGCCGGGAAACGGCGAATATGAATCTTGGAAGAATTCCCTTGGCAATGCCATGTATCACATTATCAACACCGATAAAATCCCCGAAGACTCAACAATCGCAGTTGAATATGGAATCAATAGAACAAAAAATAGAATTGATTTTATTATTTGTGGAATAGATGAAAATTATAAAGAAAAAATTATTATTATTGAGTTAAAACAATGGAGTGAAGTTAAATTAACAGATAAAGATGCCATGGTTGAAACCCGCTTCAGGCAGGGCTTAAGCGAAGAATTGCATCCTTCTTATCAAGCTTGGTCATATTCGACATTGTTGAAGGGATTTAATGCAGAAATTTATAACAACATGATTGATGTTCAGCCTTGCGCTTATTTGCATAATCAAGTCGATCAGGATATTGTTAATAACGATTTTTATAAAAATTATTTAGAAAAAGCGCCAGCGTTTTGTAAGGGTGATAAGCTTAAATTGCAGGAATTTATTGCTAGCCACATAAAATATGGAGATAAAAAAGATATACTTTATCGCGTAGAAAAAGGAGAAATTAGGCCATCAAAAACCCTTGCCGATTCTTTATTATCAATGATAAAAGGCAATCAAGAATTTGTAATGATTGATGATCAAAAAATAATATTTGAAAATGCTTTTAATATCGCAAAAAAATCGAGCTATACCAATAAAAATGTAATCATAATTGAAGGTGGCCCGGGAACTGGAAAATCTGTTGTGGCGATAAATCTTTTGGTATCATCAATTAAACTACGCTTAAATTCTCAATATGTAACTAAAAACTCCGCTCCGCGGGCAGTTTTTGAGAGTAAACTTACCAAAACTTTAAAGAAGACAGAAATTTCAAATTTATTTTCGGGATCTGGGTCTTTTACTACTTCATTTATGGATAGTTTTGATGTTCTTGTTGTAGATGAGGTGCATCGATTAAATGAGAAATCTGGAATATTTAAAAATATTGGTGAAAACCAAATCAAAGAAATAATTTATTCATCAAAATGCTCAATATTTTTTTTAGATGAAAATCAAAAAGTAACTTGGCAAGATATTGGCTCTAAAGATGAAATTGAAAAATGGGCGAGAAAATATTTGGCAAAAATTCATTATTTTAAACTTGAGTCGCAATTTAGATGTAATGGCTCTGATGGATTCCCTGCACTTATTAACAATATGTTGCAAATTAAGGAAACTGCAAATTTTAAATTTGAAGATATGAAATATGATTTTCAAATTATCGATTCGCCGAGCAAATTACGCGAAATGATTTTTGAAAAAAATAAAATTAATAATAAAGCTAGAATTGTTGCGGGATATTGCTGGGATTGGGTTAGTAAAAAAACTAATAATTTTGATATTGAAATTCCACAATTTGATTTTCGTATGAAATGGAACTTACAAAGCGACGGTTATACTTGGATTGTTTCACCAAATTCAGTTAATGAGGTTGGTTGTATTCATACATGTCAAGGTCTCGAAGTTGAATATGTAGGTGTAATTATTGGAAAAGATTTAGTAGTTAGAGACGGGGTGGTTATAACCAATCCAAACAACAGAGCTAAAACTGATAAATCGATTAACGGTTATAAAAAAGATTTAAAAAATAATCCAGAATTAGCCAAAAAGAAGGTTAATGAAATTATTAAGAATACTTATCGAACCCTTATGACAAGAGGTTTAAAGGGGTGCTATATTTATTCCGTTGATGAAGAAACTAATGAATATTTTAAAAAATTTATAGCATAGTTAAAATTGGAATAATAAATAAAATTTCAAAAATGCAGTTGAAATCTACGAGCGAAAAACCAAAGTGGTTATAAAAAAACTTTGGGAAGAATAAAAAATAGCGTTAAGCGTTCAGTGTAATCACCCTCCGACTCCGATTGAGAGCGCGCCGAATGTTCCGTGTAATCACTCTCCCCTTGCGGGAGAGTCGCAGAGCCAACTTGTTGGCGATGCGAAAGAGGGGGTCAATAAAGAATTTCATAAAATCAAATACTCAATTAAATCCAAATACTTTCGCCCCCTCCCAAAATTTTCTTGCAGAAAATTTTACCCTCCCGCAAGGGGAGGGTGATAACACCGAGCTTCGTAGCGAAGTAGCACTTGAGGAGGGTGATTACACCGAGTTTAAGAAGGGTGATTGCACCGAGTTTAAGAAGGATGATTACACCGAGCTTTATAAGGCTGATAGCCAAAAAGAAAATATGAAATATTTTCATGAAAAAAATTCTTGTATTTGAAAAAAACAAAATCTAAAATTTATATATGATTTAAAAAGACATTTTTAAATTCAAAATAATTAACAAACCCAAAACATTATGAAAATAACCCATACAAATCACAACTTTTCTAATCAAAAAATGAGCAATTCCTTAAATTCATTTTCAATAAAATTTAGTTCAATTATTAATTTTATTTTAGCGAAAATTTACGAAAGAAAAATTTTAAAAATTGCCAAACAATATAATAAAAATCCGAAATCTTTTCTTACGCATCAAGATTTCTGGCAAAAAATCTCATAAAAATTTTTGAAAGAAGCTTTCAGGCCGTAGCTCCCCCCTTGAGGGGGAGCGGGCTCCGAGAATTTAACGGTAGTTAAATTCGCGGAGCCGTGGGGGGTCAAAAAAGTTTAAATAATAAACGGTTTCAACCCAAAGTAAAATTTCATTAAAATTTTTCAAAAAAGTTAATTTCTTGATTTAATTTTTTTCATTTCAACTTTTTGCATAATCTTAAAACCTTTGATGTTGTAAGTTTTCTGACCCCCCACGGCTCACGATTTGCAATTACCGTTGCAATCGTTCGCCCCTCTTCGCTAAAAATAGCCGTTTAGGCTATTTTTTAAACGCGAAGAGCCCTCAAGGGGGGAGCTACATTCTGAAGGCTTTACGAGTATTGTAATAAATGTAGGGATGAAAGCCCTCAAGGGGGAAGCTATAGCCAGCTTCGTTGCCAGCGTTTTGGTAAATAAGTAAATAAAAATAACCTCAAATCTTATTTCAAGCCATCCCTAAGCGCCATCAAAGCATCATTAACGCCGTCAATTTTTACTCCGCCACCCATCGCAAAATCTTTTTTGCCACCTCCGCCTTTGCCATCAAGTTTGGCAATCATCGGGATGATTAATTTTGAAGCGTCGAAGCGATTTTGTAAATCAGGCGAAAGCGACAAACATAATGAAATTTTTTGATCTTTTTTCGCAAAAAATGCCAAAATTTGTGATTGAGAAAAATTATGCCAAGACTTGACCTCATTGGTTATTTCGCGTAAATCTTTAGCATCGGTTTCGTCAAATAAATAATTGGCAATTTTAATTTCACCAACATTTTCACTGGTTAAACTTTGCAAATTATTGCGCCAAATTTGTTTTTTTAATTTCTCGATTTCTTTATCTTTATCTTTCAAAGTTTGTTGCCAATCTTCGCCAATTTTAGAAGTTTTATCAAGGGCTTCGAGTATTGATTTTCTTTGGCTGTCGTTAATTATTGAAGTTGAATTTTCATCGGCAAAAAAACTATTATCATTGAAGCCAACTTTACTCGACAAAAACTCATTATCATCAATTTTAACTTCGTCAAATTGTTGTTTAACTTTCAAAGAATCAAGAAGGGCGACGAGTTTTTGCTCTTGAAGTTTTAAATGTTGCAAAGCATAAAAACCGCTTTTAGCGGTGATACGACGCACTCCCGAGGCAACTCCATTTTCAGAAATAATTTTAAAAACTCCGATATTTCCGGTGTTAACAACATGCGTTCCACCGCATAGCTCAATGGACGGGCCCATTTTTACCACGCGAACTTTGCTATCATATTTTTCGCCAAAAAGGGCTTCGGCGCCTGATTCCCTAGCTTCTTCGAGCTCCATTTCTTTGGTATCAACCATAGAATTTTGGCGAATATAAAAATTAACCAATTCTTCAACTTGTTCAATTTCAAGGGCGGTCATCGCGCGATTTAAATTGAAGTCGAAAGTCAATTGCTTGACATCAACATTCGAACCTTTTTGCGAAATCGAATTACCTAAAACTTGCTTCAAAGCTTTATGGAGTAGGTGCGTTGAGGAGTGATTTTGCGCGCGCATTTGACGATGGCGATTATTGACGAGAGCTAAAATTTCATCGCCAACTTTAAAATTTCCTTTGAAATCACCAATGAAATGCGCGAATAAATTGCCAGCAAATTTTTTGGTTTCAAAAATATCGATGCAATTATTAATTTTTTGATAATCATAATTGAATTTTCACTGGTTTCTTTGGCTAAAATAAAATTTCCATCATCGCCTTTTTGACCGCCCGAAGTGGCGTAAAATGGCGTTTTATCAAGAATTATAAAAATTGAATCTTGCAAATTTTTTTGATTCGAAGAAATTTCGTTAACGGCGCAAAAATTTTGATAAATTCCTAAAATTTTAGCTTTATTTTTGGTGGTTTGGTGATATAAAAATTCGGTTTCGCCAAATTTTTCTTTGAGTTCAAAAAATAATTTATCTTCGCTGATTTCGCCACTGCCGACCCAGTTTTTGCGGGCGCGCTCGCGTTGCAATTCCATTTCTTTTTCAAATTCTTCAACATCAACTTCGAGTTTTTTTTCTTTGCAAATATCTTGGGTTAAATCAAGTGGGAAGCCATAAGTGTCATAGAGTTTGAAGGCGAGGGCGCCTGAAAATTTAGCATTTTTATTTTGTAAAATTTCATCATCTAAAATTTTTAAACCTTTTTCTAAAGTTTCGCGAAATTTTTCTTCTTCGCTTTTTAAGGTTTCGATGATAACCTCGCGAGCTCTTGATAATTCTGGATAGTAAGCACCCATTTCTTTAATTAAAATATCGACGAGCTTAAACATTAAGGGTTCTTTGGCGCCTAATTTATGAATTTGACGCATGCTTCGACGCATAATACGGCGTAAGACATATCCGCGACCTTCGTTGCTTGGCAGGATGCCATCGGCAATTAAGAAGCAAGAAGAGCGAAGGTGATCGGCGATGATTTTGAATTCAGTTTTAATCGACATGAAATAATTAAAATATTTTGATAAATTTCTTTGGCATAAATTCGAGTGCCAAAGCCAGAAGAATTAGAGCTAAGCCAGCGCAACCCATAATCGTAAATTCAAAATTTTCAAAAAAAGATGAAATAATTAAGGCGATTGTTGGATAAATAAGCGCGGTATAACTTGCTTTAACCGCTCCAATTTTTTGAATTAAATAATAAAAACATAAAAAAGCAACAATTGAAGCGAAGAAAATTTGATATAATAAAGAGCCAATATATTTTGTTGAAAAATCCATGACGAATTTATGGCCCAAAGCAAAATTTATAAGCAATAAATAAATTGAGCTTAAGCAAGAGCCAAAGGTAATTGAAGTAAAAAGTGGAGTGTGGTTTTGGTGTTTATTTTTCTCAACTAAATAATTACCAAAAGAAAAAACTATCATCATTAAAATTGCCAAAGAAATTCCAAAAGCAACTTCAAAAATTTGTGAATTTTCATGAAATTTTAAATTTGGAAGAATAAAAAACAGCAAACCTAAAAAGCCGAAAAAACTACTTAGAACTATTTTCTTTTCAATTTTTTTGCCGTCAAAAAGTGCTTTGAAAATTTCGGAAGTAATGATGGAAAGGCTGAATATTACTGCGATCATGCCACTTGGAATAAATTTTGTGGTGTGGTAACCGATGATAAAATTTAAGCAAAAATTGGTGAGAGCGATGAAGATGAAATATTTCCATTCGGTTCTAAAGGGCTTGAGTCTGGTTTTGGTGATTGCGCATAAAATTATCATTAAAATTGCCACCGCGAAAAAGCGATAAAAAAGTGAAATTTCGGGGGCAACAAATGAATCGACTTGGAGTTTCATGGCAAACCAACTAAAGCTCCAAGCTAGAGACATGCCGATAAAGGCGAGTAAAGTCATTTTAGTTAATCATCATAATTTCAATTTCGAGCGCGGGGCGTTTGCCCATTAAATCTTCAAATATTTTTAGTAATCTAGAGCGTAAAGATTTTTGAATTTCGCCAATAACTTTTGTTTCTTTGAGATCAGCCTTTTTCTTTTTTTTGCGTAAGAAATTTAAACCAAAACCTTCGTTCAAATTGAGTTCGCGAGCCTTATTTTTTAAGAAGATTTCGATTTCTTTGCGAATCATGGTTTCAGCTTCATAATCGCGTCTTAAATCCAACGAACCGATGGCGGAAATTTTTGGTCGCGATAATAATTTTAAGGAGTCGTTTAAAGCTAAAGTTATGATTACGATGCCAGCTTCTTGCAATTTTTTTCTTTCACGAATAATGTCGCTTTTTAAATCGACAAGTTGTTTGCCATCTACTCCGAGATAGCCAACCTTAACGAAGCCAATTTTGTCGGAAGAAACAATATTATCTTTGTCGAGTTTGATGGCGAGTCCATTTTCAATTTGAATAGCTTTTTCGACGCCACATTCGCGAGCAATTTCGCAATGAGTTTTGGTGTGAATAAATTCACCGTGAACGGGAATGGCGATTCGAGGGCGCGCTAAAGCATACATTTCGCGTAATTCATCTTTGGAAGGGTGGCCAGAAACGTGAACGAAATGATCTTTTTCAGTCATGACATCGATTTGTTTTTTGGCAAGTAAATCAAATAATTCAAAGATTTTTTTCTCGTTACCGGGAATAATTTTTGAAGAAAAAATCATCAAATCACCTTTGGTAAAATGAATTGTTGGGTGAGAATTGGAGGCGATTTTGCGCGTTGCGGCCATTGGTTCGCCTTGGCATCCCGTGGAAATTATAAGAATTTCTTTTTTGTTATAAAATTTAATTTCACGATCGGAAATAAATTCAAAATCTTCAAAAAAGTAGCCACTTTTTTTGCCGACTTCATAAAGACGGTGAAGAGAATATCCTGCCAAAACAATTTTACGCCCGACTTCTTTGGCGATTGAAGCGATGGTGTGGATTCGAGCAATATTTGAAGCAAAAGTTGTGACTCCGACATAAGAATTGCGACCGATAATTAAGCTTTTTAGTGATTCATGAAGTTCGCCTTCGGAGCGGGAATGACCTTCATTGATGGCGTTAGTTGAATCGCAAATCATTGCCAAGATTTCACCTTTGTCGCCATAATTTTTGATTTTCTCAATTTCGCTTATTTCGCCAACAACTGGATTAGGATCAAATTTCCAATCTCCCGTATGTAAAACATTGCCTTTATGAGTTTTAATCATGAGCGCCTTCATCTCAGGAACTGAGTGAGTTAAGCCAATAAATTCTATTTCAAAAGGATGAAGATTAAGTGGCTTTGAGCCATCAATAATGCGGATTGGAACAGTTTTATCAAGTTTGTATTCTTCAAGTTTACTGCGTAAAAAATTTGCGCCAAAATTGGTAGCGTAGATTGGCACTTCAAGCTCGCGCCATAAATGCTGAACAGCTCCCATGTGGTCTTCATGAATGTGAGTGAGGATTATGCCGATGAGGTTATCGCGATGTTGTTTAATGAAGCTGATATCAGGTGTCATCATGCTAACTCCCGGAATGTCGTAAGCAAAACCGACTCCGCAATCAACCATCAACCATTTACCGTCAAGATGATAAAGATTGAGATTCATGCCGATTTCGTTGGCTCCGCCAAGTGGAAGAAAAATTAAGTCTTCGCGATGTTTTTTTAAATTTAAATCCATTGTAAATTTTTATGAGAATTTGTTTTGATAATTAGCATATCTTAAAAAGAATTACTCTAGGATAGTCTTGAAATATTAATTTGATAACTAATATTTCAAGAATTTTTCAAGCGATGAATCTATGGTTTCAAACTTACCATTTCCAACTTGCAAAATCGCCAAATTTCTTTGAACGGCGCCATTTGGTAGGAATCGAAAGACGCCATCAATTCCATCGAATCCATTTTTAAGATTGTTGTTATAATCGATAAAATCTGAAAAAGTTAATTTCAAATTAGTTTTATTTTGTGCGATTTTTGAAATTGCTAAAACCGCATCATATGCAATTGAAGAAAGTCTTGGCGGAAATTTTCCGAAAGAGCGATAATAATTTTTTTCAAAAATTCTAAATCTATTGCCTTCAGGTGCCGAAAACCAAGAGCCAAGAAGGTTAATATCGTTTAAAGTTGAGGCGTCATCCCATTGAGAAGTGCCAATTATTTGGAATTCTCTTTCGTCTTTGTTAAGTTTGTTGATTGAATTAACTACTTTTGAAAGTGTTTTTCCGGCTTCTGGAATCAAAATTATTTGCGGGTAAATACGATCATAATCGCTTAAATAAGCAGTATCACGATTCTTTGATTTTGTAGGCACTCCAAAGGAATTTACGATTCTCTCGGCGGCTCTATCGATGTCGAAATTATTGGCTTCATAGAATTCAGAGGTAATAAAATTTCCATCTCGAGCTCTCACGAATTTTTTTAAATAATCAGTAGTAAATTTACCAAATTGATTATTTGGAGCGATGATGGCGAAGTTCAATTTACCTCGATCCATCGCGTAATTTACAATTTTGTCAATTTGCGATTCAAGTAAAATTCCACCAACGAAAACTCCACCGTAATTGTTGGTTTTATTGAGTAATTCATGATTATTAGACAAAGAAATAACGGTTATTTCATTGTCGCGAGCCATTTTTTCAATTGCCACTACGGTATTACTAAATACGGGCCCAATAACAACTTTAATATTGCTATCTACGATTTCTTTAAAAGCTTTTTGGCTGTCTTGTGAAGAATCTTTTGAGTCAAATAAAACTAATTCAACTTTATTTTCTAAATCATTTTCAAAAAGCGATAAGCTAGCTGCGTTGAATAAGTTCCAACCTAGATCTTTATTTTTGCCAGTGAATGGTAAAAATAAGGCAATTTGTATTTTGCGATGAGAAGCTGGGGGGATGAATAGATTATTTGATTCGAAGTTTTTGCCGATTTTGGGTTTTAAATATCCTCTTTCTTCATCAGAAAGAATTAATTCGCCTTCTTGACTTCTATTTAAAAGATTATCATCATTTATTTTGTTATTGTTTGAATTTTCTTGAGATTCAGGGACCTGTTGTGGAAAATCGGGCTGACTTTTTTCTATTTTAGTTTCAGTTTTAGTAATTTTTTTTGGAGTTTTTATATACTCTATTTCTTCGCCTTCATTGAAATCTTGAGTTAATTTAAAATCATTACCTTTACAACCAGAAATAACTAAGGCTAATATCAAAAAGATTTTTTTCATAAAAAATTATTAATTTATTAAAACATGCAAGATATTTTTAAAAACTTTAAAGTTCAAAAAATCGAAAATGCACTTTATGTTGTTGCGACTCCAATTGGAAATTTAAGCGATATAACCATTCGAGCGCTACAAACTCTAGAATCGGTAGATTTTATAATCTGCGAAGATACTAGAACATCTAGTATTTTACTATCTAAATTTGAAATAATAAAGAAGAAATTATTAGTATACAATGATTTTAGTGATGCTTTATGTAGAAATAAAGTTTTAAATATTCTAATTAATGGTCAATCCTTGGCTCTTATATCTGATGCGGGAACCCCTTTGATCTCAGACCCAGGATATAAATTAATAAATTTTTTACGCCAAGAAAAGCAAAAAATAATTTGCGTACCGGGGGCATCTTCACTTACGGCGTCAATATCTATAAGTGGAATTCCTTGTGATAATTTTTTATTTTTGGGTTTTTTAGCGAGTAATAAAACTCAAAAACAGCAAGTTATCCAAACATTACCGCTAAATTATAGTTTTGTATTTTTTGAAGTTGCTAATCGTTTGCAACAAACGCTAGAAATAATTAAAAATACTTTAGAAAATCGTAATATTAGTATTGCCCGCGAGCTTACAAAAATCCATGAAGAAGTCATTTATGGTAATATTAATGAAGTTGTTGATTTTTTTCAAAATAATCCGCAAAAATTACGAGGAGAATTTGTTGTAATTGTTGAAAAAACTGCAAAAAATCAAAAATTTTTTTCAAATGAAGAGATAATTTTTGAAATACAAGAATCGTTAAAAAAAGGAAAATCAATAAAAGATATTTCTATTGAATTATCGCAAATTTTTGATTTAAACAAAAAAGAAGTTTATAAAATAGCGTTAGATTTATCGAAAACGAAGTAAGTAAATTTATGAAATTTCACCATAAAATTAAAAACCATCCAAAAACAACATATCAATTTGGGTATTTTGCCGAGAAATATGTGATGATTTTTTTGTGGATAAAGGGTTATAAAATATTAAAACATCGTTTTAGATCAAACTTTGGAGAAATTGATATAATCGCCAAGAAAAAAAACTTTGTAATTTTTGTCGAGGTGAAGGCGAGATATAAAAAAATTAACATTGAAAATGTTTTAAATTTTCATCAAATCGAGCGAATCAAAAAAAGCGCTGAACATTTTATTTCAAAAAATAAAAAATTACAAAACTGCGCAAGACGCTTTGATTTTATTGAGGTGAGGCCATTATTTTTATTCATATTTGCCATAAAACACCGGATTAATTTCATTAGTTGAAATTTAGAAATCGAAGTTTACTATGTCTAAATAAGAAGCTAAAAATTTAGCAATATTTATTAACAATTTAATATATCTCGTGAAATCAACAAATAACAACAATAATAACGCTCAAGCAAATAATAATTATTTTAAAATCAATGAACAAATCAAGGCTAAAGAAGTCAGGGTTATAGACAGCCGTGGTCAGATGATTGGTGTAATGACGGTAGCTGATGGAATAAAAAAAGCTCAAGAAGTTGATCTAGATTTGATTGAAGTTTCTCCAAATGCCAATCCCCCAGTTTGTAAAATTTCAAATTTTGGCAAAATGAAATATGAGATTCAAAAAAAAGCTGCTGATGCTAAGAAAAAACAAAAAGTTGTTGAGTTGAAAGAGATAAAAATGACAATCAATATTGGCAAAGGCGACTACGATACCAAGATTCGCCATACTAATGAGTTTATTGAAAAAGGTAATAAAGTTAAAATCAGCATCAAAATGAAAGGTCGCGAAATAACGCATCGCGATTTAGCTGAAAAAATGATGCAAGATATTCTTATAGACACATCAGATTTTGGAAAGCCAGAGTTTACTCCGAGGCTAGAAGGAATGCAAATGGTGGTAATTTTAATCAAGAAATAATTACATTTATGCAAAATTTAATTAAACAAATTGTTGAATTTTCAAAAAAAATAAATTCCAAAGAAGTTTTGGAGAAAAATTTTGAATTATTTGTTAAAGAATTTTATCATGAAAACAAATTAACTGATTTTGAAAGTTATTCAACTGAAGCCTTGTGTAACTTCGCTATTTCGGGATTCAAATTTTTAAATTTTGAAAGAAAAAGCGGATTTAATGTAAGGGTTTATAATCCTCAAAAAACTCAAGATAATTTTGAAAGTCCTTATACGATTATTGAAATAATTAATGATGATATGCCGTTTTTGGTTGATTCAACCGTGGCTTTTCTTGATAAACAAAGTATCAAAATTAACAATATAATCCATCCAGTTTTAAATGTTAATCGGGATAAATCTGGAAAATTTGTTGAAATATCTCACTCTTCAGCCTCTGAGCCAGAATCACTAATTCAATTGCATATCGATAAAATTATTAATCAATCTGAGATAAATATTTTAAAAGAAAATATTTGCAAAATTATTGAAACGGTTGGTTTGGTGGTTGAGGATTTCGATAAAATGAAAGATCTGTTTAAGAAATCTTTTTTAGAAATCGATAATGCCAAAAAAATTGTTAAAAACTCTAAAGAAATTGATGAATTAAAAGAATTTTTGAATTGGGTTTTGTCTGGGAATTTTGTGCTTCTAGGCGCCAAAGAATTTGATATAAAATCTACTAAAGAAGATGATTTTTCTTTATTTGAGGTTGCGGGTTCAGGCTATGGCGTGTTTAGATCTAAACATAAAGATTTTTGCCCGGAAGTTGTTAATTCTTCGCCAAAAGAAATCGGAGATTCAGTACATAATCCATTTGTAATTGAAGTCATAAAATCGCGTTATCGCTCTAAAATTCATCGTTCAACAAATGCCGAAAGAATTAGGGTTCAAAAAATTTCACCAGATGGAAAAGTAATCGGTGAATTCCGCTTTGTAGGCTTGTTTACCTCATCGGTTTATTTTTCTAGTATATTTTCAATTCCTTTGTTAAAAAATAAAGTTTCAAATGTTATTGAAAATTCTAAATATATCAAAGGAAGCCACAATTACAAAGACTTGATATCGATTCTTGAATCTTATCCGCGTGATGAATTATTCCAAATTAGTGAAGAAGATTTGTTAAAAAATGCCACGGGAATAGTTTCAATCGCTGGTCGTTCAATTGTAAAATTTTTTGCTAGAAAAGATAAATTTAGCCGCTTCGTAAGTTGCTTAATTTACACTCCGCGCGATAGAAGTAATTCTGAAATGCGTGAAAAAATAAAAGAATTTTTATGCGAAGTTTTTAACGGCGAAGTTGCTGATTCTTTTGTTCAAATTACCGAATCAAACCTCATCCGTTTCCATTTAATAATTCGAACCAACAAAGGAATCCCTAAGTTCGATGAAAATTTTATTGAACATCAAATTATTAAAATGACAAAAATCTGGAGCGATGAATTAATTGACGCCATAAAAGCAAAATTTGAAGATGAAAAAAGAATTTTGTTGCACGCAAAATATAAAAATTCCTTTTCGGTAAGTTATGTTAATCGCTTTGACGCCAATGTCGCGGCGGATGATATCGAATTTATTGAAAATAGTTTTGAAAAAAATTTACCAATTTTTAATCTTTATAAAAAATCCGATTTACTTGAAAAGGAAATCGCGGAATTAAAGATTTATTCACCGCATCAAGAGATTATACTCTCTTCGATAATGCCAATTTTAGAAAGTTTTGGATTTAATGTTATCAAAGAGCATACTTACACAGTCATAGTTGAAGAGGATTTAAAAAATATTTCAATTAAAAAAGCTTGGATTCATTATTTCCATTTAAATCTTTCAAAAAATGGTGGAGAATTAACTGAAAAAATTAAAGCAAATTTTGAAGTTGCCATCGATTTAATTTGGAAAAATATCACCAAAGTTGGTTCTTTGAACAAGCTTGTGGTGGTTTGCGATCTTGATTGGAAGCAAATTTTTATGTTGCGCGGATATTTTAAATATCTTTATCAAACTGGCTTTAGACTTAATCAAAGTAATGTTGCGGAGTGCTTCGTGCGCAATGCTCAAATTTGTAAATCATTGGTTGATTTGTTCGAAACAAAGTTTGATCCAAATTTAAAAATTACACAAGAACAACGCCTTTCTAAGGCTGAAGAAATTGTTAAAAAAATTAACGAAGATTTGACTAAAATAAAAGATGTGGCGGATGATGCAATTATTCGTCGCTTCTTAGGGGCTATAAATGCAACTCTACGCACAAATTATTATCAAGCTGACATCCATAATCAATTTAAAGGCTATGTTTCTTTCAAATTTGATTGTAAAAAAATACCAAATTTGCCATTGCCACTTCCGCATGCCGAAATTTTTGTTTATTCGCCAAAGGTTGAGGCTATTCACTTAAGAGGTGGAAAAGTTGCGCGCGGTGGATTGCGCTGGTCTGATCGTCAAGAAGATTTCAGAACTGAAGTTTTGGGCTTAATGAAAGCTCAAATGACAAAGAACGCGGTTATTGTTCCAGTTGGTTCTAAAGGTGGTTTCGTTATTAAATCTGACACTTCAAAAATGTCGCGCGATGAACTTCAGCAAGAAGGAATTTCATGTTATAAAACATTTTTACGCGGTTTGTTGGATATCACGGATAATGTGATTGACGGCAAAGTTGAGCATCCAAAAGATGTTGTGATGCACGATGCTTCGGACCCTTATTTAGTAGTTGCGGCCGATAAAGGAACGGCAACTTTTTCTGATACCGCCAACGGAATTTCTCAAGAATATAATTTTTGGCTTGGCGATGCTTTCGCTTCGGGTGGCTCGGTTGGTTACGATCATAAAAAAATGGGAATTACCGCCAAGGGAGCGTGGATTTCCGTCATGCGTCATTTTAGAGAATTTGATGTCGACACTCAAACTCAAGATTTCACTTGTGTTGGAATTGGTGATTTAGCGGGTGATGTTTTCGGTAATGGTATGTTGCTTTCAAAGCATATTAAACTTGTTGCGGCGTTTAATCATATTCACATCTTTCTTGATCCAAATCCAGATTCACAAAAATCTTTTAAAGAGCGCGAAAGAATGTTTAATTTACCGCGATCAACTTGGATGGATTATGATAAATCATTGATTTCCCAAGGTGGAGGTATTTTTGAAAGAAGCGCTAAATCAATCATAATTTCTCCAGAAATTAAAGAAATTTTGAAAATTTCTGAAGATGAATTATCACCGACAGATTTGATGCGCGCAATTCTAAAGGCTCCAGTTGATTTATTGTGGAATGGCGGAATCGGCACCTATGTTAAGGCGCAAGATGAAACCAATCAAGATGTTGGCGATAAAGCTAACGATTTATTGCGAATTAATGGCAATGAATTGAATTGCAAAGTTATAGGCGAGGGTGGAAATTTAGGTTTTACACAAAAAGGTCGTATTGAATTTGCAAAAAATGGCGGTAGAATTAATACTGATGCCATGGATAACTCTGCGGGAGTTGATTGCTCTGACCATGAAGTAAATATCAAAATTGCTTTAATTTCGGCAATGAAAAGCAAAAAAATAAATCTTGAAGAGCGAAATAAAATTCTTGAAGCGATGACCGACGATGTTTCGGCTTTAGTATTGAGCGATAATCGCCTACAAACTCAAGCAATTTCAATCGCGCAAAGCCTCGGATATTCATCGCTTGGTGAGCAATCACAATTTTTGGATAGTCTCGAAAAAAGCGGATTATTAAATCGTGCCATCGAATTTTTACCAAGTCGCAAAGAAATTGACAAACTTCAAATTGAACAAAAAGGCTTAACACGCCCTGAATTATGTGTGATGTTGGCATATTCTAAAATGGATATTTACAATAAAATTTTAGCATCAGATTTGGTAAAAGATAAATATTTTGAAAGCGAATTATTGGCATATTTTCCAAAATTAATGCAAGAAAAATTGACCGCTGAGATATTGAATCATCAGCTTCGCAATGAAATTATCGCCACTCAAATTACTAATTTTGTAGTTAATAGAATCGGCATAACTTTTATCAATCAAATTTGTCAAGATAGTGGCTTTTCTTTGATTGAAGTTGTTAGAAATTTTATTATCACTTGTGATTCATTTAGAATTCGTGAAATTTGGCAAGAGGTTGAAAATCTTGACGGCGCAATTCCGTTAAATACTCAAATGCAAATGTTTTTAAGTGCAAATAAATTGATTGAGCGTTCGGTTTTATGGCTTTTGCGTAATCAAATTAAGGGTTCGGTTAATGAAGTTGTTGCAAGATTTCAAAAAATTGCTGATGAATTATTTGGATTATTGCCGTCAGTTTTGGCAAAGGCTTCGCATGAATCTTTTTCAAGAAAAATCGAAAGATATTGCATTAATAAAGTTGATAGAAAATTATCGGAGCGAGTCGCTTCAATGGATCCGGTTGCCTCGGCTTTTGATATTTCTGAAATTGCTATGGCGACAAAATTCGATATTAAAACCATCGCTGAAATTTATTTTGCGGTCGGCACAAGATTTTCTTTAAAATGGCTCAGAAGTAGGCTTAATAAAATTATTTTAAACAATCATTGGCAAAAACTTTCGAGCAAAACTGTTTTGGAGGATTTATATTCTTATCAAATGCGTTTAGCAAAAGATATCGCCGATTTTGGACTGAAAAATAAAGATAAAAAAGTTGAAAATTTAATTGAAGATTGGTCAAAAAATTCAATTTTCTTAATAGAAAGGTTTGACAATTTTATTTTAGAATTGAAGAATGAACAAAATCCTGATTTATCAATGTTTGTTGTGGCTTTAAATCGCATCAAGCCTTTGGTAAATTAATTTATAAAATGCGTTCGTGGCGGAATTGGTATACGCGTAACGTTGAGGTCGTTATGGGGTAAAACCCGTGGAAGTTCAAGTCTTCTCGAACGCACCATTTTATAAATTTTTTTGAATATAAATTTTACAAAATCTCGTTAACTCAAGATAAATCATAAATAAATTTAACGAACATGAAACTTCTTGCCATTAAAGAAAATAATCAAAACGAAAAAAGGGTGGCTTTAACCCCCGATGTTATTGCTAAATATCAAAAATTTGGATTAGAAATTTTTGTTGAAAGTGAAGCCGGAAAAGGGTGTAATTTTTCTGATGAAGATTATGAAAAAAATGGTGCTAAAATTGTTAAAAATATTAACGAAATATTGCCCGAAATTGATATCGTAATTTCAGTTCAGCGTCATGATTTCGATCATTCAAAGCTTAAACCAAACGCTACTTTTTTAGCGCTTTTAAATCCGTATTTCCAAAAAGAAGTAGTAAAAAAATTAGCAAATTTTGATATAAATGTTTTTGCTCTAGAGTTGCTTCCAAGAATAACTCGTGCGCAATCGATGGATATTTTATCTTCACAAAGTAATTTAACGGGCTATCGCGGGGTTATCGATGCTGTTTATGAAATGAATAACTCCGTGCCAATGATGATAACTTCGGCCGGCACAATTTCAGCTGCAAAATTTATGATTCTTGGTGCCGGAGTTGCTGGTTTACAAGCAATTGCTACGGCCAAAAGAATTGGCGCAATTGTCTGCGCTTTTGATGTTCGAGCTTCCGCAAAAGAGCAAGTTCAAAGTCTGGGAGCTAAATTTATCGAAGTAAAAACCGATGAAAAAATTGATGGTGTTTATGCCAAGGAAATGAGCGAAGAATATAAAATTAAGCAACAACAACTTCTAGAAGAAACCATAAAAAATCAAGATGTTGTAATTTCAACGGCGCTAATTCCGGGAAAAAAAGCACCAATTTTAATTACTGAAAAAATGGTTAATTCTATGAAACCTAATTCAATAATTGTTGATTTGGCAACTGTCAACGGTGGCAATTGCGAGCTTACTAAATCAGATAAAATAATTGTTCATAATAATGTTAAAATAATTGGTTATGAAAATTATCCAAGTCGCATCGCTTTGGATGCAAGTAAATTTTTTGCAAAAAATATTTTAAATTTTGTTGAGCTTTTAATTGATAAAGATAAAAATTTAGTTCTAATTAACAGAGATGATGAAATAATCAAATCAACATTAATTTGTAATAACAAAACCATTATCAACGAAAATTTTCTAAACTAAAATGATTGATAACGAAATTTCTCAAACTGTCCCAGTTAAATCTTCAAGGAAAACTAAAAACCCTATGCCAATTAAACTTGATATTCCTCAGCCTGAGCTTATGAAACCTAAAATCACCATTTTTGGTGTTGGTGGAGCGGGTGGCAATGCCCTTAACAATATGATTCGTTCAAATCTTGAGGGAGTTGAGTTTGTTGCTGCAAACACTGATTCTCAAGCTTTGGCTCATGCTTTAACGCCGGATCGAATTCAACTAGGTGTGCGCACCACGAAAGGCTTGGGAGCGGGTTCTTTTCCTGATCGTGGCAGAATGGCCGCCGAAGAAAATATTGAAGAAATCGAGAAGCATCTTGAGGGTTGTAATATGGTTTTTATCGCTGCCGGTATGGGTGGTGGAACTGGAACTGGCGCAGCTCCGGTCATTGCAAAATTAGCTCGCGAGCGCGAAATTTTGACGGTTGGCGTAGTTACTAAACCTTTCCATTTTGAAGGAAAATATCGCATGGAAACCGCTGAAGCAGGAATCGAAGAATTAAAAAAATATGTCGATACTTTGATTATAATTCCAAATCAAAATCTTTTTAGAATTGCCAACGAAAATACGACTTTCGAATCAGCTTTCAAAATGGCCGATGATGTTCTCCACGCAGGTGTGCGCGGTGTAACTGATTTAATTACTATGCCGGGTTTGGTCAATCTAGATTTTGCGGATATTCGTACCATCATGACCAAAATGGGTAAGGCGATGATGGGAACTGGAGAGGCTACTGGCGAGAATCGCGCTATTTTGGCGTGTGAAGCTGCGATTGCGAATCCACTTCTTGATGATATTTCAATTAAAGGTGCCAAAGGTGTATTAGTTAACATGACCGGCGGTCCAGATATGACGCTGTTCGAGGCTGATATGGCGGTCAATACAATTCGTAAAGAAGTTGATCAAAATGCTAACATTATTTTCGGTTCGGCTTTTGATGAAAGTATGAAGGGCAAAATCAGGATTTCCGTTGTGGCAACTGGTATTGATAGCGAAGAATTCCGTCGTGAAAGTTTTAAGTCTAAAGAAACTAATGAGCCTTCGCGCTTTAAGGCTGTGGTTCCTGAAACTGCAAAACAAAATTCTAGCAAAAGTTTTTTTGATCCGGGAATTTCGGCAAAACCTTCTAAGCTAGATGTTGAAGAGATAAGTGACGAAAATTTCAAGCCAAAAAAAATTTTTAGCAAAGAGGAAAATTTAAATTACGGCAAAGAATCTGAAAATCCTACGCCAAGATCCGATCAGGAAAATAAACAACAAACAACTGTTTCAAATTTTTTCAACGAAACTTCTTCAACGCCTATTCCAGTAACCCCTGTTCAAGCGCTTCCAACTCAGGATAAATCTCAACTTCAAGATGAGGAAGAAGAAGAGTCGCATGAAGAAGTGGCGGTTAAATTTGAAGAAAAAATTATTGAAAAAGCACCAGAGCCAAAAAAGCCTGTGAAGCCAGCAAAATCAACTGAAAAAACTAAAAAAGATTCGGGTGGATTTAGCTTATTTAGCTTTATGAATAACAAAGAAAAAGCTGAAGAGCCTTTGACAAATTCTGATAATAAAGTATCGAGCAGTATTTTTTCTGAATCAGAAAAAATTTCCGTTGATTTGTTAGAAAAAAATGAAGAAAAAACTAAGAAAATTAAACTAATTAGCGATCAAGAGCCTGAAGTTAAAATCTCTTCTCAAGAAGCTGAAAAAAAACGTCAACAATTTTTTGGTAACACAATTTTTGATGAAGAAACTGGATCAAATAATCAAGAAGAAAAATTTGATGATGACATCATTAATGTTCCTGCTTTCTTTAGAAGAAAAAAATAATTCTTAACTCAATTTATGGCGCAAATCTATTTAATTTCTCCGCCACAAATTGAGTTAAAAGATTTCTCTCTAAATCTTGAGAAGGCATTGAAAACTGGTCTTGTTCCTGTTTTTCAACTGCGTCTAAAAAATTATTCCCCATTAGAAATTAAAAATTTTTCACAAGAAATAAAGAAAATATGCGATAATAATAATTGCCTTTTTTTGTTAAATGATTTTTATGAAATTGCTTTAGAAATTGGCGCTTCGGGCGTTCATGTTGGAATCGATGATAAAAAAATTTCGCAAATTCGTCAAAATTCGCCAAAAAACTTTGTGATTGGAGCGAGTTGTTATGATTCAAAACACTTGGCAATGGAAGCTTGCGAGCAGGGGGCAGATTATATTTCATTTGGAGCTTTTTTTGAAACTCAAACTAAAATTTCACGCGGTAAACCGAGTTTTGAAATTCTTAATTGGGCAAATGAAATATTGAATTTCCCAATTGTCGCGATTGGTGGAATTAATGATAAAAACTGTGGCGAATTAATTAAAAATGGCGCAGATTTTTTGGCAGTAATTTCTTATGTTTGGCAACATCCGCAAGGTGTCGAAGTGGCATTAAAAAATCTTCATCAACAATTGTAATTTTTATTCTAAAAATTATTTGTATTTTTCGAAAAAAATTATTCCTAAATTTTAATTAAACTCTTGATTGTAAATTCGTTTTTGACATATTTATAAAAAATAAATTTTAACTCAATTTAAATATTATGCCAAAATTTGATTTACCTTATGTAAATGCAGTTTCTTCTCATAAAAAAGTTCTTTATAAAAATGCTCGCATCATTGACCCGAAATCTAATTATGATGAGGTGGGAGAATTGTTAACGATTGGCGATAAAATTGTCGATTTTGCTAAAAATTTAAATATTAATGCTGATGAAGAAATCGATTGCAAAGGCTTGGTTCTTGCTCCCGGATTGATCGACATTCAAGTGCATTTCCGCGATCCAGGGCAAACTCACAAAGAAGATTTTGCTTCGGGAAGCTCTTCGGCTGTGGCTGGAGGCATTACAACCGTAGTTTGTCAACCCAACACCGCGCCGACTTTAGATTCAGTTTTAACTTTTGAATATTTGCGTTTAAAATCGCGTGAAGTGGCACATTGCAATGTTTTGGCTTATGGTTGCATTAGTAAGGCCATGAAGGGTGAAGAGCTCGCTGACATGCACTCACTTAAAGAAGCTGGCGCAGTTGGCTTTACTGACGATGGCTTGCCCGTTATGAATGCTAATTTAATGCGTCGCGCATTTGAATATTCTAAAAATCTTAATGTTGTTATTGCGCAACATGCCGAAGATTTGAATTTAAGTAATAAGGGTTGCATTAATGAGGGAAGAATATCTCTTGAGCTTGGAGTGAGAGGTATTCCCAATATTTCAGAATCGGTAATTGTCGAGCGCGATTTGGCGATTTTAGAAGCGATTGGTGGAAGATATCACCTTTTGCATTGTTCAACAAAAGAGGCTCTCGAGGCTGTTAAGCGTGCTAAGGATAAGGGTTTGAAGGTTACTGTTGAAGTTTCTCCGCATCATTTTACCTTAACCGATGCGCAGGTTTTAAAATCGGGAACTTTAGCGAAAATGAATCCGCCACTTCGAAGCGAAGATGATCGCTTGGCTTTGATTGAAGGGCTTCGCACCGGCGTTATTGATGCCATCGCGACTGATCACGCTCCGCATGATGAGACTTCAAAAAACAAACCGATTGAAGAGGCAACTTTTGGCATTGTTGGTGTCGAAACCATGTTGCCACTTTCGCTAATGCTTTATCACCAAAAGATTTTATCGCTTCGTGATTTACTTGCAAAAATGACATGCAACCCCGCTGAAATAATTAATTTTGACGGCGGAGAAATCAAAAAAGGCGCTAGAGCCGACCTCGTTTTGATTGATTTAAATCACGAATGGGAAATTGACTCGCAAAAGTTTTTTAGCAAATCTAAAAATTCTCCATTTGATGGCTTTAAAGTCAAGGGCAGAGCAGTTTTAACAACGGTCGCCGGAAAAATAGTTTATAAAATTGATTAAGTTTTTTTATTATAAACTTTAATAAAAATTTAAAAAATAGAAGAGTGAATTTCGTATTTTTAACTTTAAAAATAATTAATTTCTAAAAACCTAATCCACAAAATTGCACAATTAATTTTGTGATTTGGATAAAGTTTTTGTAAAGCTATTTTATAAAGATTTAACTGTTCAAAATATTGAGTTGGAACTTGATTTGGCATGGTTTCATCGGATTTGTAATCAATGATTAAAACTTCATTTTTACTCTCTTTAATCAAATCAATTCGTAGGTTTTTTTGTTGATGATAAATTTCATATTCGCATAAAATTTTACCATCAAAATCTAATTCAAAAATTTCTAAAAATAATTTGGAATCAAGAAAATTTTCAATAATTTGCAAGATATTTTGTTGATTTATTGATGATAAATTAGTGGAATTTTTTAAGAAATTATCAATTAAATCTTTAAGCCAAATTTTAGGCATCTTATAATTTTTGCCAATAATTTCTAGAAGTTTGTGTAAAATTTCACCAGTGACCAAGCCTTGATTTATATGGTCAAAATGATAATTAGAATTTTTATTTATAAAGTTAAAATCAGAATTTTTTAAAGAAATTTTTGTCGGAATATTTTGTGTTAAAAAATTATTTTCAATATTTTCAAATTTAGTTTTTAAAAAATTTTCATTATTGATTTTATTGATAATCTCATACCAACATTTTTGATCTTTTTTACCACTCAAACCGCCGATATAAAGCTCATCTTCAGCGCGGGTTAAGGCAACATAGAGTAAGCGTAAATGCTCTTCATAATTTTCAGAAATTTTATCATCGCTAATTTTTTTAATCAGAGAATTTATTTTAGAATCTTTATTAATCCACAGTGGAAAATCATCGAGCCACAAAATTTTTTCTTTATTATCGAGTTGATTGCTATAAGCGTAAAGACAGTCTGGCATTATGACGATCGGGGCTTGAAGACCCTTTGAAGAATGAATTGTGGTAATCTTTATTTGATTTGGAATTGCGGAATTTAAAATTATTTCAGGGTCAATTTTTTCAACAAATTCAATAAAATTTTGTAAATTTGTTGAGTTTTTTTGATTAAAATCGAGGCAAATAAATAGAAAGCTATTGATAATGTCGAGTCCTTGACTAGTAAAGCGCGAGGCGATATTAATTTGATTTTGTTCATCGTTAAGAATTTTAAAAAAAAACTCAAAAACATCGCCACTTTTTGATAGATTGATGATATTTTTTAAAGATTCTTGATATTTTGACGATTGTAAACTTGACCATAAATTTTGTTGTTGGCTATTTTTAATTTTACAAAGTTCAAATAATTCATTATCATCAACATTAAAAAATGGTGATTTTAATAAACATGCTAAGTTAAAACAATCAGATGGGAGTAATGCAAACTTAGCTAAACTTAAAAAATCTTGAATCAATAAATTTTCACTAAATTTAATTTTTCCAACACTTATGAAGGGTATTTTTAATTGATTAAAATTTTGCGATAATTTTTCAATTAAACCATTTCGTCGATTGCGAACTAAAATCATGATGTCGCCATAATTTATGGGGCGATTTTTATCTTGAATTAAGCGTTTTTCATCGATCCATTTTTTAATTTTTTGAGCAATAGATTTTGCAAGAATATCTTTATTGTTATCGACGGTTTTATTGCTAAAATCAATTTGCCAAGCAAAATCAGTGGCGCTTTTTTTTAAGGTTTTTTTAGTGGTTTTTTGCGAATCTTGATCGAGCTTTGAATCCTGATTCTGAAGCGATTCCAAACTATCTTCACTTTCTAGTTCAGTAGATTTATTTTCATCGGAATTTCCATCATTTTGCCAAATTTCAACACGACCTGCGGTTTGACGAAATGATTGATGATTAACATATTTTCCAATTTTGCACAATGCATTATTGAGCTGATTTTCGCTTGATTCAGAGTCGTTAAAAACTGCATCGACAAGATTTAAAATATTAATTCCCGAACGAAAGGAAATATTTAGATCGATATTTTTCAATTTATAATTGGATTTTTGTGCAAAATAATCATGAAATAATTTAGTTTGATTAATATCGGCACCTTGAAAACCCATGATAGACTGCTTTTCGTCGCCAACAACGAAAATGCTTCTTGATTTTGCCGAAGAGCTTTCTCCAGAAAAAAAATCATCAGTCAAAGATTTTATAATTGACCATTGAATGGGGTTGGTATCTTGCGCTTCATCGATTAAAATATGATCAAATGAGCTATCCATTTTTAATTTTATCCACTCACAAAATTCTTGATTTTCTAGAATCTGATTGGCGATATTTATTAAATCACCGTAATCTAAATAACAGTTTTTAGTTTTAACTTTTTGAAAATCATCTAAAATTGCCACGACAATTTTGATTAAATTTGCGCTATTTTCAATTGTTGTAAGGGCTTGATTTTGTTGGTTAAAATCGTTAATTGTATTGCTAAATTCATTAATTTGATTAGCAAAATTATCGTCAATTTTTTTGCTAAATTTTCGTGGCGAATTTTCTTTGGTAAAAAAACCATTATTTAAAAATTCAAAATTTTCAATTGAAGGTTTTTCAATAAATTTTTTAATATTTTCATAATTTTTTAAATCATTTTTGCCCGAACTTTTGGCGAGTTCTTGATTGAATATCTTCAGTTCTAAAAGGTCTAAATTTTCAATAAAATAATCAAAAATTTTAAGAGAAATTTCAAGAAAATTTTTGTTTTCGCAATCTATGTTAAATTTTTTATAAATTTCTTTTATGGCATTATCAATTCCAAAATATTTATGTTTTATAAAATTGATTTTATCCTTGTCGCGCAAGAGATTAGAGACCAATGCACTAAAATTTTCATCACTAGTTTCGGAATTAATTTTAAAAATTAAATCATGAAGCTTTTCATCGTTAAAAGCGTTTTGCAAAACATTTTTTTGAGAGTTTTTGAGTAAAATTTTTGCTTGATTTTCTTCGAGTAACTCAAAATTTATAGGAATTTTTGCTTCAAAAGGAAAGCTTTTTAAAATTGATTGGCAAAAACTATGAATAGTTTGAATTTTAATTTTTAATTCAGAATCTAGATTTTTTATTAAAAGCCCACGAGCTTTAGAAAGAGTTTGATTTTCAGGTTTACTTCCCGTTAAATTTAATAATTTTTCAAACAATTCTTCGTCGCTACAAATTATCCAACTTTGTAACTCATGATTGAGCCTTTCTTGCATTTCAACCGAAGCGACTTTTGTGTATGTAAGGCATAATATTTTATGGGGAGCGACATCTTCAAGTAGCAATCTTAAAATTCTATCGGTAAGAACTTTGGTTTTGCCAGATCCGGCTGAAGCCATTACCCAAACTGAATTTTTTGGGTCGGATGCGAGTTGCTGAGTTTGTAGAGGATTAAACATTTTGATCGGGTGTTTTTTCTCTAAAAAGCTAATTTTTTGAGATAAGCCTTTTAGAGATTAATTTGGTTATTGTGAGCTTTTTGAAGAAGCTCCCTCTGTTTTATTTTCTGGAGTAAATTGTTGTTCTCTTTCGCGAATTAAACGACGATATCCAGCAACATTATTATTGTGTTCTTGAAGAGTCGCCGAAAATATATGATCTCCTCTACCGCTGGCCACGAAATAAATATAATCAGTGCTAAGTGGATTCAAAACTGCTTTGATCGAAGCCAAGCCTGGATTACAAATTGGAGCTGGAGGTAATCCATAAATGTGATAAGTATTGAAATTAGAATTGTTTTGAATGTCGCTTACACGAATTTGTCTCTCAAGTTTTTTATCTCCAAATGTAAAGGAATAAATTATTGTTGGATCGGATTGAAGCTTTATACCTTTTTTTAGACGATTAGTGAAAACCGATGCAACTATTCCGCGCTCAGAATTTATGCTGGTTTCTTTTTCAACGATTGAGGCAAGAATTATAGCTTCTTCTTTTGATTTTAATGGAATAGTTTTGTCGCGTTTTTCCCAGAGTTCGTCAATCGCTTTAGTCATTGAATCTTGCATTCTTTTGATCATGCCTTGCTTGGTATCGTTGTGGGAATAAAAATAAGTTTCTGCTAATAAACTTCCTTCGCGAATTTTTTCTGGAGGATTACCAATTAGTCCAGCCGATTTTGTTATTATTGCAAGTGCAGAATGGGAAGATAGGCCTTCGGCGATAGTTATTTTTCTGAAGAAAACATTACCACGAATCAATTTGTGAAGAATTTTGTAGTAGGAAATGTTTTTTTCAAAAAAATATTCACCGTAGCGTACTTTTGGATCAATTCCTTTGATTAATTGACCTATATATAAGAATGCTCCAGGGCTTTTAATAATTTTTTCTTGATGTAATCTATCAACGACTTCGCGAAGCGTCATACCGCTATCAATTATAAATCTTTTATCTTCGCGGTGATAAGAATTTGGAGCATTAAAATATGCGACAAAAGCAAAAGATAGAAATACATAAAAGAATGTTATAACGGAAAATGTTGCACTGGCTATTAAGATTTTATGTTTCATTTTAGAATCGTTTTAAGATCAAGCAGGCATTGGTTCCGCCAAAACCAAATGAATTCGACATTATGATGTCAATTTTTCTTTCCTTAGCTTTGTTCGCAACTAAATCAATATCACAACCTTCTGATGGATCTTCAAGATTTAAAGTTGGGGGAGCTATATTATCGCGAATTGCCTGAATTGAGAAAATTGCTTCAACTGCGCCCGCCGCACCTAATAGATGACCAATTGCAGATTTTGTTGAAGACATTGATAAATTATAAGCATGATCGCCAAAAACTTTTTTAATCGCACCTATTTCTATTTCATCGCCAAGTGGAGTTGAAGTTCCATGGGCATTAATGTAATCGATTTGTTCAGGATTAATTTTGGCATGCTGTAAAGCAAGTTTCATGGCGTAAGTTGAGCCACGGCCAGAAGATTCAGGAGCGGTCATGTGGTAGGCATCACCTGATAAACCATAACCAACTACTTCGGCATAAATTTTAGCACCGCGTTTTTTAGCATGCTCAAGTTCTTCAAGAACAACAACGCCAGCGCCTTCGCCCATCACGAAACCGTCGCGTCTTTTATCCCAAGGGCGTGAGCCTGCAGTTGGGTTGTCGTTAAAATTAGTTGATAAAGCGCGAAGAGATGCGAAGCCACCAATTCCAGATTCACAAATTGCTGATTCAGCGCCTCCAGCAATCATGACATCGACATCGCCATATTGAATCATTCGAGCAGAATCACCTATGGCGTGAGAGCCTGAAGCGCAAGCTGTAACAACGGCATGGTTAGGACCCATATAGCCATGGCGAATAGAAATTTGACCAGATGCTAAATTAATTAAACTTTGCGGAATGAAAAAAGGCGAAATCTTTTTTATGCCTTTTTCTTTCATGGTAACAACGGTTTTTTCAATGGCGGGAAGTCCTCCAATGCCGGAACCCATCATGATTCCAGTGCGATATTTTTGTTCGTCAGTTGTGGCGACATATCCAGAGTCAGCAATAGCTTGATCAGCTGCGGCAACAGCGAAATGAATAAAGCGATCCATTTTTCTTTGCTCTTTTTGATCAATATATTTATCGATGTTGAATAAATCTTCGCCGTCACCATATTTTACTTCACCAGCAATTTTGCAAGGTGATTCTGTTGGATCAAAAATAGTAATAATCCCAATTCCGGATTGATTGGCAATAATTTTTTTCCAAGTTCCTTCCGCATTTGATGAGAGGGGTGTAACCGCTCCAATCCCAGTAATAACAATTCTTCTTTCGCTATGCATTTTTTAAAATAAAAATAAAAAGTTAAAATTTTTTTGTGGATTCTAATTCCTAAAATTTATTTTTAAAGTAATTACTTTAAAAGTTTAACCGATAAAATAAGTAATCTATAAAAATTTCTTGATAATCTAAGTTTGCTAGCCCCAATTTTTTCACCATATTCATATTGAATTGGATATTCTTCAAAGCTTTTTAATAATTTTTGTTGATTCAATTTTATTAAAATCTCAATCAAGCAAGTAAAATCGGTTTCGGTAATTAATTTTGTGCCCAATTTCTTATAAAGCTTTTGCAAAACATCATTTTTATAAATTCGATAACCGCTAGTATAATCTTTAATTTTATTTTGTGAATTTTTAATTGGAAAAAATGTTTGCAAGAATAAAGAAATAGAGGCGCTGATTAATTTTCGATATCTTGGGAAATGGGCTATAGAACTTGAGTTTACAAAGCGTGAAGCCACCATAAAATCTAAGTTTTTTTCTTCAAAAACTTTAATCATATCTTTGAGTTGCGACGGATTGTGAGTGCAATCGGCATCAAAAGAAACGATAAGATCATCGGGTTTTGAATTAAAAATAACATGCAAGAAAGCTTTTTTATAAGCCAAGCCAAGACCGCGATGGTTATCAATCGGCAAAATTGTTATTGGGCACTTATTTTTAAAATTTTCGATTATTTCGACCGAATTATCGGTAGTACAATCGAGGCAAAAAATAATCTCAAACTCTCGTTGCATTAATTCAAATTCATGAATTATACTAGGAATAAGTTTTTGAATATTTTTTGCTTCATTAAAAGCGCAAAGAATTATTTTTATCAATTTTATAAATTAATCTAAGTTAAAAATTTATACATTTTTAAATGATTTATGATATAAATTGCAAGTATTTTAATACATTAATTATTGGTTCGGGTGGCGCAGGCTTGATGAGCGCTATTTCAGCCAGCGATAATAATTTACAAAATATTGCAATAATTAGTAAAGTCTTACCAACCAACAGCCACACAGTTTCGGCAAAAGGTGGAATTAACGCCAGTTTGGGAAATGTCACCAAAGATGATTGGCGATGGCATGCTTTTGACACCATAAAAGGCTCTGATTTTTTGGCGGATGAAGATGCGGTTGAAGTTTTATGCAAGAACGCTTGCGACGCCATAATTTATCTTGAAAAAAACGGCGTAGTTTTTTCTCGTGATGAAAATAATAAAATAGCCCAAAGAGCTTATGGCGGTCAAAGTACCGATTTTGGCAAAGGAGAAATCGCGCACCGCGCTTGCTATTCTAAGGATAACACTGGGCAAACAATTTTACACACTCTTTATCAACAAGCTTTAAAGAAGAATATAAAGTTCTTTAATGAATATTTCGTTATTGATTTATTGGTTGAAAATAATCAATGTTTTGGCTGTTTAGCGGTTGATTTAAATAGTGGAGAATTGTTTATTTTTTCTGCAAAAATAGTTATTTTGGCAACGGGCGGTTATAGTCAAATTTATCACAATACAACTTCTTCGACAATTTGTACTGGAGATGGAACGGCTTTGGCCTTTAGGGCCGGAATCGATTTGCAAGATATGGAATTTGTGCAATTTCATCCAACCGGAATTTATGGTTCGGGCTTTCTAGTTACTGAAGCAACGCGAGGCGAGGGCGGATATTTGCTCAATAAAAATCATCATAGATTTATGCAAGATTATGCTCCAAAAATGATGGAGTTGGCATCGCGCGATATTATCGCTCAATCAATGGCGAAAGAGATTTTTAAAGGCAATGGCGCTGGTGAAAATTCCGATTATCTTTATTTGGATTTGCGTCATTTATCTAAGGAAACTTTGCGCGATAAAATTCCCGGTGCGGTCGATTTGGTTGAAAAATTTTTGAAACTCGATGTGAGTAAAGATTTAATTCCGATTGCGCCATCTGCGCATTATTCGATGGGTGGCGTGGCTTGCGATGTTGATTGCAATGTTATCGAAGGCTTGATGGCGGTTGGCGAAGTTGCTTGTCATTCGGTTCACGGCGCTAATCGCTTGGGTTGTAACTCATTACTCGATTTAATTGTTTTTGGCAAAATAGCTGGCGAAAATGCCGTTAAAAATATTCAATTAAATCAAAAAAATTCTCAAGAAGTTGTAAAAATTTCTCAACAAATTGCTCAACAAAAAATCGCTAATTTTTATAATAAATTTGCTGGCGAAAAAGATTTTGAAGAAGTTAAAAATCAACAATCTCTAGGTGAAATTAAAAAATTAATGCAAAAGAATAATGAAAAAACTTTGGGCGTTTTTAGAAATCACGATTTAATATTAGAAGGAATTAATGTTAATAAGGATTTAATTAAAAAACTTAACCATTATAAAATTGTAAATAAAAATTTATTGTGGAATGAAGAGTTGGTTTTGTATTTAGAACTCGAAAATTTATTATTAAATTCCGTGGCGGTTGGATTCTGCGCTTTAAACCGCAAAGAGAGTCGCGGAAGCCATTATCGTTCTGACAATTTGGGGCATGATGATCAGAATTTTTATGGACATAGCTTGGTGAGTTTAAAAAACTTTGATGAAATAATCATGGAATTTAACTTAAAACCCGTTAAAAATACTAATAAATTTATTTCACAATCATAATTTATCATAAAATTTATGCGATTTAGCGCTAATTTAAATATCATTATTAAAGCAATTGAAAAGGCTTCGAATCACATTTCTCGCGATTTTGTTGAGCTTGAAAATTTACAATCAAATCCGGCCTCGGCATCAAAATTTACTAGCGCTTCATATAATCGCGTTAAGCAAGTTTTAATTGAAGATTTCGCTAAATTTCGTCCTGAATTTAATATTATTTTTAGCGACGGACAAAAAGTTTCCAATCAAGAAGAATCTGAATATAGTTTGATTATTCATGTCGTCGATGGTATTGAAAATTTATTGCGCGCTTCAACCGATTTTACCGTCAGCATCGCCTTAATTTATCGCAATAGCAACGGCCAAAGTGAAGCAATTTCGGTGGCTATTTCTAAAATTATTGGTGGAGAACTTTATTACTCCGAGAAGGGCTTTGGAGCTTATTTAAACAATCGTAGAATTAGAGTTTCAAAAAGAATAAGTAAAGCCGAAATGCTCACGGTTTGTGATGATATAAAGCTTGCTCAAGATTTAAAAATTATGCCACGCAATTTGGGTTGCAAAACTCTCGAAATCGCTAATTTAGCTTCGGCAAAAATCGAACAAATAATTTACAAAAAAACCAATTTTGAATTTTTTCAACCATTCTTTTTATTGTTGAAAGAAGCTGGAGGAAAGGTTGTTGAGGATGAAGAAAAATATATTTTGAGCAATTAAATATATTTTACTTTATCATTCAAGCCAGCTTTTTTGAAGCCATCGAGCCTTATCAAGCAAGAATCGCAAGTGCCACAAGCATAATTTTCGCCATCAATAATTTGCGGATCATAACATGAATGCGTAATCGAATAATCAACTCCCAATTCAACGCCTTTTTTAATAATTTCTGATTTTTTTAAAGCAATCAAAGGGGTATGAATTTTAAAGCTTCCAATATTTTGCGAAGAAGAGGCGCAAGCTAGATTGGCAAGGGTTTGAAAGGCATCAATAAATTCTTTTCGACAATCGGGATAACCGCTATAATCAACGGCATTAACGCCAATAAAAATATCAAAACTTTGTACAACTTCGGCGAAAGCAAGAGCGTAAGATAAGAAAATAGTATTGCGCGCGGGAACATAAGTGATGGGGATCGGTGAGTTATAATTTTGATTTTCAATTATATTATTTTTGGGAACTTCGATGTCGGAAGTCAGGGCCGAACCGCCAAAAATTCTTAAATCAATATTGGCAATTTTATATTCTTTAAATTGAAAAAAATTAACGATTTTTTGGGCAGATTCAAGTTCAACTTGATGCCTTTGTCCATAAAAAAAACTTAAGCCGTAAAGTTCAAATCCTTGGCTTTTAGCTATGGCGCATGTGGTTGCAGAATCTAGACCGCCACTTAAAAGTATAATTGCTTTTTTCATTAAAATAATAAATAAATTGGTGATAAAATAATGTTTTAAAATTAAAATATTGTTTTAGTATAAGGCAAATAAATTTATTATTTCATCAAATTTATTTCTTGGGTGGTTAGCTCAGTTGGTTAGAGCGCTACGTTGACATCGTAGAGGTCGGAAGTTCGAGTCTTCTATCACCCACCAATTCTTAAAAAATCAATTATGAAAAAAATCTCTGTAAAAAATCCGATCGTTGAAATTGATGGCGATGAGATGGCGCGCGTTATGTGGCACATGATCAAACAAAAATTAATCACGCCCTTTGTTGATTTAAATATTAAATATTTTGATTTGGCGATTGAAAATCGCGATAAAACTTCCGATCAAATTACTATCGATGCCGGCAATGCGATTGCCGAATTTGGTGTTGGTATAAAATGCGCAACAATTACAGCCGACGAGGCGCGCAAAAAAGAATTTAATCTTAAAGAAATTTGGAAATCGCCAAATGGCACGATCCGTAATATTCTCGACGGCACGGTTTTTCGTGAGCCAATAGTTTGCAACAATGTTCCGCGTTTAGTTAGTAATTGGAAAACGCCGATTATCGTTGGCAGACATGCCTTCGGCGATCAATATAAAGCGACGGATTTTTTGATTCCATCGAAAGGAAAATTGACGATAAAATTTCAAGGCGATGATGGAACTGTGATCGAGCATGAAGTTCATCAATATAAATCGAGCGGTGTGGCGCTGGCGATGTTTAATGTCGATGAATCGATTCGTGGTTTTGCGCGTTCATGCTTCAACATGGCTCTACAAAAGGCTTGGCCACTTTATTTATCGACCAAAAATACCATTTTAAAAAAATATGATGGACGCTTTAAAGATATTTTTGCCGAAATTTACGAAGCCGAATTTAAAGAAAAATTCGCCTCGCAAAAAATTACTTATGAGCATCGCTTGATTGACGATATGGTTGCCTTCGCGCTAAAATCATCGGGCAATTTTATTTGGGCTTGCAAAAATTATGATGGCGATGTGCAATCGGATTCAGTGGCTCAAGGCTTTGGCTCTCTAGGATTGATGACTTCAGTTTTAATTACGCCAAATGGCAAAATTATGGAAACCGAGGCGGCGCACGGCACAATTACGCGCCATTTCCGCGAATATCAAAAAGGCAATCCAACTTCGTCGAACCCAATCGCCTCAATATTTGCGTGGACGCGCGGTTTAGAATTTCGAGGCAAACTTGACGATAATTTTGACTTAATAAACTTCGCCAAAAAACTTGAAAAAGCTTGCGTCGATACGGTTGAATCGGGCAAAATGACCAAAGATTTAGCAATTTGCATTCGCGGAAATAAAGTTGAGCATGGGACAGATTATCTTTATACCGAAGAGTTCATTGATGCGGTGGGTGAGAGGATGGTTAAGTAGAAATGAAAAATGATGTTGTATTTGCTAATATTGGCGAGAATGGGCAAGTATATTTTGATCAGGAATTTGAGCATTTAAAAAAACATAATCCTGAAAAATTTATTGGATTAAATCTTGATGGAAATAATTTTAATCAAATAGATTTTTCAAAATTTCACACTACCAATTTAGCAAATACGACTAATAATTCTGGTGGTTTTTCTTTCAATCGATGCATTTTTAAAAATCTAAAAGCTGAAAAAAAAATTATAAATAATATTAGATTTGTGGATTGTACTTTTTTAGAAGGTACAGAATTAATTTTTAAAGATTTACAACAAAATTTTCCTCATCCAAATGCTATTCATATTGATTTTTCCGAATCAAATGAAGAAAATCTAAATAGAAAAAATCAAGAAATAAAATTAGAAATATCTAGTGATTGCAATGTTTTAATTAATTTAAAAAAAATTAATCTAATTGATTCTTTATTAAGTTGCTTAAGCGCTACTATAAGAAGTTCAAAAGCAAAAATATCAAATTCCACTTTCGAGGGTCTTTTTATCTTGGAAAATTCAAATATTGAATTTGATAAAAAAATTGTGGCAAAAGAAAAAACAATAAAAGAAAAATCTTATAATGAATTTATTTTAGTTGAAAATTCTTCCATAATTTTAAGAAAATCAAATGAAAAATCTTTAATTAAAAATTTTAATCTTCGCAATGGAGCCAAAGCTCTCGAACTCTTAAACTGCGTAATCGAAAAAGCTACAATTAATGGCGAGATAACGGAAAAGGCAATCTTCAATAAAGTCACATTTAAAAATCCACCCGAAATTGGCGATATAAAATTTAAAAATTGTAATGTTGAATTTCACGATGTTGAGTTTGATATTATTGAATCCGACAAAGCAATCGCAGGCTTTAGAGCTTTAAACAAAGCCTGTCGCGATGCTAATTATCATCACGGTGAAATATTATTTCATGGTTACATGCTTAAAGGAAGGGGAAAAAGATTGAAATATAAAAGTGATTTTGTTGAGAAATTACTTTCCGATGCTTATAAATTATTTAGCGATTTTGGTAGAAGCGTAAATAGACCTTTAGTATGGTTATTGATTTTAGGGTTTATATTTTTTGGAATTAATTATTATGAAATCAATAAAATTAATAATCTTAAATTATCAGAAAATTCAGTAATTAGTAAGTCAATTGTTAAAAATATTAATAACTATGAAGAGGAGCAAAATCAGATCAATAAAATCAATAAAGAAATAGTTTTTAGAAATGCGATTGGTCCATTAAGAATAGCGCTTCCACAAGATTTTATTGATAAGAAGAAAGAAGAGTTATTTTATAAGAATTTTAATTTTCTAATTTACTCATTAAATATTTTTTATGCTTTTCTATCGCTGGGCATTTGGTCAATTTGGCTTTTTATGATCCGAGCAAGATTCAAATTATAAGCGATAATTTTGGTTTTAAATTCATTAATATATTTTACAAAATTACTTAAAACGCATTCGGTATATAGCTCCCCCCTTGGGGGCTCTTCGCGTTTAAAAAATAGCCTAAACGGCTATTTTTAGCGAAGAGGGGCGAACGATTGCAACTGCGTTGCAAATCGTGAGCCGTGGGGGGTCAAAAAATATATATAGCGACAGCGAGTTTAAGATTAGGTAAAAAGTTAAAATGAGAAAATTTTATTAAAAATAAGATTTCTTGATTTTGTTTTTTATGAAAAAAATGATTTTAAAATTTTTTACTTTGGGTTGTGACCCTTGATTATCTAAGCTTTTTTGACCCCCCACGATTCTAGAAACTTAACTACCGTTAAGTTTCTAGAATCTGCTCCCCCTCAAGGGGGGAGCTAGAGCCTGAAGCCTTTCTGAACTTGTAGAGAAAAAGGTACCAGGTTACTTTTAATTTCTAGAATCAAAATAAAAACTTCCAATTAACCCCTCCCAAAATTTTCTTGCAGAAAATTTTACCCTCCCGCAAGGGTAGGGTGATTATACCGAGCTCGAAAAAAAGTAACCTGGTACCTTTTTTATTTCTCATCCCCTCTCCCCGCTTGCGGGGAGAGGGTTAGGGTGAGGGGTCTTCGCATAAAAAATAGTCTAAACTCAACTTAAAACTAAAAAATTATCGCGGATGTCGCGATTCATTCGCTTTCGAAGCGATTCGATATTAAGCTAAATTTGCGTTAGCAAATTTAAGTAAATCTTATTTTGCGTTAGCAAATTTAATGTGTAACAATTTCTTAAATCACCCCAGCATTTCTCAATTCATCTCGAGCTTTTTCAAGATCTATTTGGAATTCTTGATTTTGCGATAAACCCCCAATCAGAAGTGTTGCCAGCTGTTTTCCGCCCGCTAAATCTTGTGGATAATGCATTCCAACTTGAACACGATGCCAAGAAATTTGTTGAGCATAATCAAGAAATTTTTGGGTTTTATCGGGCATTAATAAACTCATGACGCTTCCGTAAATATAAGCGCCCGTTGAGTGCCCGCTCGGATAGCAATAGCCTTTGCTTGGCGAAATTAGCATTTCAACATTTTTATCAACTAAATATGGTCGCGTTATTTTAAAATGATCTTTGATATTGTCGGTTACATCGCGTGAAGTATCGCCAACTCTGTCGAGAAGGGCGTAAAGATTAGGAAATTTTTTGCGAGTAATCGAATTATTTACATGTTGCACAACAGTTTCGGGGCGCAATTGTTTTTCTTTTAAAGCGGAATCAATTTCTTGTAGTTCAAGATTTTTTTGCATTAAAATTACTTGATTAATTTCATCTTTATGCTCTTTGCTATTCATCGCGAAAGGTTTATCAATCATGAGCGGAGAGATTGAATCGGAGCCAAAATATTTTTCAGCAAAAACATTGTTAATGGAGAAAAAATAAATAAAAAATAGTGCAAAAATTTTTAAATAATTCATAATGTTTTTCGTTATATTTTAGTTGCTCGTTTTCAAAATCTTATTTTATAAATTTAAAAACTTAAAATCAAAATTAATTTTTTATGAAAAATTTAACCCCCACAACATTTTATGAAGCACAATATGGTGAAACTCGTTTAGTTGCTTTTGAAATATTACAAAAATTTTTTGATGAAAAAAATGAACAAAAAATTTCGGATATTTTTAGTGAAATTCTAGAAAAAAATGCTAAAAAAAATAGCTTATCTTTAGAAGATTTCTTAGAAAAAGTTGATGATGATTTATTGCAACAGCTTGTAATTGGCTTGATTGATAATATTGATGAAATTAATGACATAATTTCGCAAGAAGAAGATTATAATTTTGAGAAAAATATTTTACGATTAATAATTTTTGAATTAAAATTTTTAGATGAAAATTCTGCGCAAAATATTTTTGAAAATTATCAAAAAATTTGCACAGAAAAGAATATTAAATTCAATAAAAATCTGATAATCGAATTGATAAAAAAAATTCGTGAATATGAATTTTAAAAGCGATTTCTATTATTCGACTTTTTTGGCAATATCATTTCTCACAAAACCATCTTTCCAATCAATCATATCGACGATTTTATAAGCTTTTTTTCGTGCTGAAGAAAAATCTTTGTCACTGGCGACGATATTTAAAACTCGGCCACCAATTGCTAAAATTTTACCATCTTTTTCAATAGTTCCGGCGTGAAGAATTTTTACGCCGTCAATGATGGCGCCATTTTCAAGCCTTTTTTCTAGCTCGCGTAAATTTTTTATTTCAATATTTTTTTTGTAATCTTCGGGATAGCCATTGGCGCAAATTACCACGCAAACCAATTTTTTTTCTTCATCAAATTCAATTTTAAAATTGTCTAAATTGCCGTCAATGGCGCTTTCGATCAAGGTGACGAAATCAGATTTTATTCTTGGTAAAATAACTTGGGTTTCGGGGTCGCCGAAGCGCGTGTTGAACTCGAGAAGTTTAGGATTTTCGCCGTCAATCATCAAGCCTGCAAATAAAATTCCACGAAACTCAGCGTTGATTTTATTCATGCCGTCAAGGGTTGGAATAATAATTGTTTGAATAATTTTATCTTCCAGATTTTTATTTATAAAAATCGATGGCGCGAAAGTGCCCATCCCGCCAGTGTTTAAGCCGGTTTCATTTTCACCAACTTTTTTATGATCGTGAGCAAAGCCCAGTGGTAAAAAATTTGTGCCGTCGCAAATAACGAAATAGCTTACTTCGAAGCCTTTTAAAAATTCTTCGATTATAATTTTTTTGCCCGCATCGCCAAATTTTCCAGATAAAATTTCGGCGATTGATTGCGTTGCTTCTTCAAAATTTTGAGCAATGATTACGCCCTTGCCAGAAGCCAATCCGTCAGCTTTTATTACACAAGGAAAACCAATTTTTTTAACAAATTCTAAAGCGGGTTTAACATCTTCAAAAGTTTGATATTGGGCGGTTGGAACATTATTGTCGTCGGCAATTTTTTTCATAAAAATTTTTGAACCTTCGAGT
>Ga0209596_1000455_pt1 | contig 37711 bp, 38 predicted proteins | sample M_130807_MF_Meta_FD_187314 | JGI IMG/M metagenome (GOLD analysis project Ga0209596, IMG submission 187314) | Freshwater microbial communities from Lake Montjoie, Canada to study carbon cycling - M_130807_MF_MetaG (SPAdes) (version 2) | ecosystem: Environmental > Aquatic > Freshwater > Lake... | reverse complement strand
AAAAAAAGAATTAATTTAACCGAAAGCCAAGGGCAAGGTATTACCCTACAAGTAAATAAGGTATATGATAAATCTATATTTACAATTGATGCTTCTACTATTACCATACCCTCTTTACTACCTACTAATTTAGTTGGTGTACAAAACGATAATATACTTTTTACGCTACCCCTTCAATTAGGGGCAGATAAAACTATACAAGGAGCTTTGCCCCTTACTAAATTACAAAGCGGTGTTTTACAATTAACGGTTTTAAATAGTGCCAATCAGCCCTTGGCCGAGCGCTTAGTTTTTGTACTTAATGACGATTATAAAACGCCTATTGATTTTAAAGCGGATGCCATTAAATTACAACCTAGGCAAAAAAATACATTTTCCTTAACGGTACTAGACAGTGTGCCGGGTACTTATGCGGTGGCTGTTACCGAAGTAATTGGCGACCCTAATAAGGCAGATAATATTGTTGCAAGGCTTTTACTTACCGAAAGTTTAAAAGGGTACATACACAACCCATCGTATTATTTTGAAAGCGACGATAAACTGCGTACTTTTTATTTAGACTTAGTAATGCTTACCAGTGGTTGGAGAAGATATAGTTGGAAGAATGCTAACAGCTACTCAAACAAAGGATTGGTTTTAAGCAGTGATAAGTATATTACGTTTACAGCCACTGCCTTTAATTTAGACAACAAACAACTCCTAAAAAATAAGACCCTACAAGTGCAATTAAAAACTAGGGATAAGGATGAAGATATTTTAGTTTTAAATACAGATAGTAGTGGAGTCTTTAGTTTGCCCGGAATGATTTATGAAGATAGTTTGCAAATAAGTGTAAAGGGGAAGAAGAATGTAAATTATCCTGTTGGGGTTCAAATTTTATCAAAGCCTTTATCTGAGCAATTTAAGTTTTTAAAAACACCGATGTATTTTTCTACTTTTCCAGAACAAAAGCAAAAAAGCAGTTCATTTATAGAAAATAATTTTTTAAAAGGTTATCAAGATCCAAAACAAATTTTGTTGCAGGAAATACAAGTTAAAGCTAAAGGAAAAAGCGAAAAAGAAAAGTTTACCGATAAATATGTTACAGGAAGATTGGGTATATCTGCCACCCAAATGGATTTAATTTCTAATCCGGTGGTATCTGCATTAAATATTTTAGATTATATAAAAAGTAGAATGCTGGGTGTTAGGGTTACGGGTACAACAGGTAATTATGCAATTAATTATAGAGGTATAAGAACCCTTAGCGGAGGAGAAACTCCAATGGCCATATATTTAGATGAATTTCAAGTAGAGGCAAATGATTTGACTGTTATACGAGCAAGTGATGTAGCTTTAGTTAGTGTACATAACACCGTTATTAATGGGCCTGGTGGTGTGTTGGCCATTTATACCAAAAGAGATAACAGTGGTAACAGGGTAGAATCTTCCTCAGGTTTATTTTTTACATACGAAGGGTTTTCTACCACCAAAGAGTTTTTTTCGCCTGATTATACAAAATCTGAAGATGCAAAATTAACCAACGATAACAGAATTACGTTGTATTGGAATCCTTACTTAAATACGACTGGTTTAAAAAATGCTTTTTCTTTTTCATTTTATAATAGCGATAACGCTAAAAAACTTAAAGTAACTATTGAAGGGATGCAAAATGATGGTAAGCTATTGCATTTTGAAAAAATTATAGAGTAGATACCTTTTAAATAATTAAAATAAAAACTGCTCTATTGGGCAGCTTTTATTTTCGTAAAATCCACTAGTTAAATTTCTTTACCAACACATACCCCAATACACAAAGTAGTAAGAGTAGTATAATGGTAAAATATAGCCAAGGGGCTTCTTTTAATGTACGTTTTAATTTACGGGCTTTTTTCTTTTGTAGTTTCTTTTGTAAATCGTAGTTTAATTGTTCTACATAATTGGCTACATTTTTTTTATTGTTAAAGCTGCTTAGCCCTTCCACTGCATCATTTACAAAAGGGTCATCGGCCATTTGCTTTTCTAGTTCATGTGCATCGGCTGTAGGCAATTGCTTATTTAAATAGTCCAATAATTTTTCTTGTTCTATTTCTTTATTTAACGTAGATAATATGTCTTTTAACTTATCGTTCATTTTGTTTTATGCGTTCCATTAATATTTTTAAATTTCGTTTGCCATTTTGAATATGGCTTTTTACTTGTAGTAAAGTATAGCTGGTTTGTTCTGTAATTTCTTGATAGCTTTTTTTCTGCAAATAAAATAAATTAATGCATTGTTGTTGCTCTGTATTTAGTTGTTGCAAAGCAATTGCCATTGCATTTAATGTATTGTCCTTAACAATATACTCATTTTTATCGGTCTCTTCAAAAGGGGTGCTTAGTAGCTGTTCATTAATTTCGGTAGTGTATTTTCCTTTATTTCTTAATTTCATTAAACAGTGGTTTTTAGCCACCATATAAATCCAGCTTTTAAAATAGTCTACTTTATACTTTTGCAATTCGTTTATAGTTTTTAAAAATACTTGTTGTACACCATCCTTTGCCTCCTCTTCGTTTTTTAAATACTTCATACAAACACCTAGTAATAACATAGTGTAGCGTTGTAAAAGTAAGCCTAGCCATTCATTGTTTTTATCTTCGTAATAACGTTGAAGTAAATCGGCATCTGTTATGCTATCGTATTTTTTTATATCCAATACCTAGTCGTATTTTTTATTGGTAAGATGTAAACTTAATTAATTTCCATAATTTAGATAAACAAAATTTTTATGTTATTCGCTATTTGCACTGTTGCTGTTGCACCCATACGTAAATTACCTTATCATGTTTCTGAAATGACAAGCCAACTTTTATTTGGAGAAACGATGCAGGTAATTGAAGAAGTTCAAGGTGGGTGGCTAAAAATTAAAACATCTTTTGATAATTACGAGGGCTACTGCCATCCCCTACAAGTAAAAGAAATAAGTGCAAGCGAATTTGAAAACTATACCACCTGCCTTACGCTAGAGTGGAGTGGTAGGTTACATATTACTAATGAAATAATGCATTTACCCATGGGTAGTAATTTATCTTCCTTATTAGTTAAAGATACTGGTACGTACCAAGGAAAAATTATTGATGCCATTTATTTAGATTTTGATGAAGAAACTATACGAAGTATTGCCTTTAGTTTTTTAAATACTCCGTACTTATGGGGTGGCAAATCTGTTCATGGTATAGATTGTAGCGGCTTAACACAAAGTGTATTTAAGTTTTTTGGTATTACCTTATCTAGAGATGCCCAGCAACAAAGCACACAGGGTGATGTTGTAAATTTTTTACAAGAAGCAACATGTGGAGATCTTGCTTTTTTTGATGATGCAGATGGAAATATAATTCATGTTGGAATACTACTAAATACAACCGAAATACTACATGCCCACGGAAAAGTTAGGGTAGATGCTATAGATGATTATGGAATAGTAAATGCCTACGGACAAAACCGTGTGCACAAACTGCGTTTAATAAAGCGCTTTGGTTAAGTGTCTAGGGTAACCTGTTTACTATCTGTAGATTGCTTTAATGCAGTTTCTTTTTTTTGTTTATCAAAAAATAACATTTTAATAGCTATTAAAATAAGTAAACAAGCAAATACTTTTTTTATAGTACCAACAGAAAGACTTAACGAAATTTTACTTCCAAAATAACTTCCTACCATAAAACCTATGGCTAAAATACCTATAATTTTAAAGTCTATAGGGTGCCCATTTAATTTACAGGAATTATAATATTGCAAAAAGCCTAAAATGCCCACAGGCAGCATAATTAAACCAAGTGATGTGCCTTGTGCTGCGTGCTGGTTAATTCCTAAAAAATAAACTAATGCAGGCACTATAATAATACCTCCACCAACACCTACTAGGCCCCCAAGCATACCTGCACCAATACCTACTATAATTAATATTAGAATTGTTTGTGTATCCATCTTATTTTTTTTAATATTCATAAACCAAATGTTGTTTTGTACATAGCAATAGCCTCTTCAATAATTTTGTAGGCTTTTTCTTTTGATTGAAATTTATCTATTTCTACTACTTTATTTTGTAGCACTTTATATTGTTCAAAAAAGTTTTTGAGTACGGCAATAAAATAGGGTTCTAAATCATCCATATTTTTTATATGGTTTACGGCAGGGTCGCTACTAGCCACAGCTATAATTTTATCATCAACTTCTCCATTATCTATCATTTGCATATTGCCAATAATATAAGCTTCAACCAAACATAGGGGTTGTATACTTTCACTACAAAGCACCAAAATATCAAGCGCATCCCCATCATACCCCAACGTTTTAGGAATAAAGCCATAATTAATAGGGTAGTGAAAGCTGCTGTAAATTACTCTGTCTAACCGCAATAAACCGGTAGGTTTATCTACTTCGTATTTGGCCTTTGTGCCTTGGGGTATTTCAATTATACAATTTACAAGTTGTGGTGCTTTGGTACCAAATGATGCACCATGCCAAGGATGTAATGTGTAATTATTTTTATCCATTTAAGTTAATTAATTTAAAGCCTAAAAATACGGCCGCAATGCCCAAAATAGTTGATAATATAATATAAGCTAATGCAGTAGTGGTTTTGCCGGTTTGTAGTAAGTGTACATTTTCTGCAGCAAAGGCACTAAAGGTTGTAAACCCACCACAAATGCCTGTTGTTAAAAATAATTTCCAGTTATTAAACACAACCTCATTTTTTAATGAAAGGGCTAAAAAAATACCCATAATAAAACAACCCAATACATTTACCATAAAAGTATTTAACGGAAAATTTTTGGTTAAGGGTACTAACGAAAAAACATATCTAGCCATACTGCCTAATGCCCCACCTAAACCCACAAGTAAAATATTTTTAAACATAAAAGTACATTTTATTCAATGGTATATTTTAAATCGACCAGCCATTTACCTTGCTGCCACACTAATTTTAATTTTTGTTTAGTTTCTTTTTTATAGCTGTTAGCGTAATCAATTAATCGTATACTATCGCCTATTGCTTTTATTTCGTTTATAGTAATATTTGCAGTTTTATACCTTTTTAATTCTTCTTTTGATTTGTTTTCATACGAGTGTTTAAAACGCTCAAAAAGTTGTAAATTTTCTTCATTTTTTAATAAAAACTGCTCTGCACCTACAAAATTATCATCTAATACATTTCGTATAAATGTGGTAGCTACATCCGCATCGGTGGTTGGGTTGGTTGTAACGGTTTTAGTATTACAGTTAACTAATAAAAAAACGAGTGTAAAAAAGGAAATAAATTTAATCATACTTAAAGGTAAACATCTTTATACAACCGTAATAAAAAAGCATCCATTTTTTGTGGATGCTTTTTTAGGTATACGTTTAATTTAGTAACTATTTATTTTGACTTTTTTCATATTGCTTAGTAGCTTCTTCCATTTTTTTACCAAGTTCTTCTAATTTTTCTTTATTTTTTTCGGCTTCTTTAAATAAATCTTTCATACTATTAACAGCAGAATCCATATTTACCCCCTTTAATAAAGATTTAAGTATTACTTCTTTTCGAATTTGTGTCTATTTTCTTCCTCTAATTTAAACTCAATTTTTTTTGCATCATCTTTGTTATAGGCTTTAATAATTTGTTTTACCAATCTATGCCTTACCACATCTTCTTCATCTAACTCAATATGTGAAATACCATCTATATTTTTTAACAATCGAGTAGCTTTGAATAAACCACTCTGCTGGTTTTTTGGTAAATCTATTTGAGTAGGGTCGCCAGTAATAATAGCTTTAGCATTTGGGCCAATACGAGTTAAAAACATTTTTATTTGTAAGTCGTTTGTATTTTGGGCTTCATCTAAAATAATAAAAGCGTTATCCAACGTTCTTCCTCTCATATAAGCTAAAGGTGCAATTTCAATGGTTCTTGTTTGCATATAATAACCAAGTTTATCAGCTGGTATCATGTCATCTAATGCATCGTAAAGAGGGCGTAAATACGGATCAATTTTTTCTTTTAAATCACCAGGTAAAAAACCAAGGCTTTCTCCTGCCTCAACAGCAGGCCTAGTTAAAATAATTTTTTTAACTGTTTTGTTTTTTAATGCTCTAACAGCCAATGCTACAGCAGTATAGGTTTTACCCGTACCTGCTGGCCCAATAGCAAATAAAATATCGTTCTTATCACAAGCTTCTACCATTAATTTTTGGTTAGCCGTTCTTGCTCTAATAGTTTTTCCATTAGGACCAAACACCAAGACATCTGTTGGGTTTCTGTCCATAAAATTGTCGATTACTTTTTCATCATCGCCACCTAAAATTTGTTCGAAATAGTTGGCACTCATGTGGCCATTTCGTTCTAAGTACTGTAGTATCAAGTCAATTTTTTCTTTTGCTCCATCAATTTGCTCAGGGGCGCCGCTTAACTTAATTTGTGTGCCACGGCTTAAAATTTTTAGGAGGGGAAATTTCTTTTTTAAAAGGTCTAACTTACCATTGTTAACACCAAAAAACTCAATTGGGTTAACGGTTTCAAGGTTGATGATAGTTTCTGTCAACTGGGTTTAAATTTAATAGCTGTATTTGCTCTTTAGCATCGCAGCTTAGGTTAGGAGATATTTTGTTTGTTTCAAAAAACGTTATTTCAAATGTAAGATATAACCAACCATACTACAATGTTTTACTTATTAACAAAGTGTTAATTAAATTGTAGATACTAAAATAAAATACCCATAAAATTACCTAGTAATGTTTTACTTCGCTTAATAAATGTTAACAATGAGTGATACTAGTAAGCGCTATTTTATTATTAACAAACCATACAACATGGTTTCGCAATTTATAAGTAGCCACAATGTTCCGTTGTTAGGAAGTTTAAATTTTTCTTTTCCAGAAGGTACACATGCCATAGGCCGATTGGATAGCACATCGGAAGGGCTTTTAATTTTAACTACAGATAAAACAGTTACTCGTAAATTATTTTTAGCACAACAACAACATAGCCGATCTTATCTAGTACTCGTGCAAAATAAAATGACAGCAGAAACCTTTAAAAAATTACAAAACGGAATTGAAATAAAAATAAAAGGAGGTGAAAATTATAGTGCAAAACCATACTCAATAGAAATAATTACTCAGCCTACTTTACTTTATAAATATGCTACCGATTATAGAGAGGTGTATGCACATACTTGGTTATTAATTACATTAACCGAAGGTAAATTTAGGCAAGTACGAAAAATGGTTTTAGCCGTAAAGCACCGCTGTTTAAGGCTTATACGCCTTAATATTAGTGGTATACATTTACAAGATATGTTGCCAGGTCAGGTAAAGGAACTAGCCGAGCAGGAGTTTTATACATTATTAGAAAAAGAGTTTTAGGGCAATAAGCAACAGAGAAACGTTTACAAATAAAAAAAAAGAGGACCACTTTGGATTTTAAGAACTAAAATTTACCCACTATTTTGAAATTTATCAATCTTGGTGTTAATCTATTAGGTATAGCATAGGTAGTATTTGCAAAATCTTTTATTAACTGATACGAGATTGTATTTTGCCTATCAATTAAATTAAATACCTCAAAACTTGCCCAAATATTTTGAAAACTTTTAAAGGGACTATGACTACGTCGAAGATTTTTTTCGCTTAGTAACTGTGCACTTAATCCAATATCTAAACGTATGTAAGGCTCAATGATTAGTGCATTTCTATACCGTACACTATTTGGAATATTATAACTCATATTGCTACCATACAATGCATTTAAATGAAATTTAAAATTTTTATTAGTAGGTAAATAATCTTCTAAAAATAAACCAACGGTAATTAATCTGTCCGTAGGGCGGCGAACCCAACCAACACTATTACGTATGCTATCAACAGGTGTTTGATCTACACTTTTTGATGTAATAATTTCCCCAGCAGCATTCTTATATTGATAAAAAATATCATTATCTAAATTTTCTCTACTACGCATAAAGCCAACACTAATAAAGCTTTCAGCATCTTTAACTAATTCCCCAAATAACCTTGCCTCAAAACCTGTGGTATAAGCTTTAGCATTATTGGTACCACTGTATTTAATTTTTACATTATCAATGTCATAGGTATTTACGTTACGCATACTTTTGTAATACGCCTCTGCTGTTAGCCTAAAGGGCTTAGTTTTATCTACTTTAAAATTATAATTAAACCCAGCTACAACTTGATAGCTTCTTTGTGCTTTAATATCGGTATTCAACACAGCATCATAATTACGCAATTCTCTATAAAATGGAGGTTGGTTGTAACTACCAGCAGCAATGTTAAAAACAATATCTTTTTTCCAATTAGGCTTAAAGCTTAGTTGCGCTCTTGGGCTTATTAAAAACTCTTCATTTAGCGAATTATAATTGTAGCGTACACCTGCTTGTAAACTAATGTTTTTGCTACTATCACCTAATCGAATATTATCTTGTACATAGCCACTATATTTTTGAATAGATAAAGTAGCGGTTGTACTAATAGATTTAAACAGTGCTAAATTTGTAGGGGAGTAGGGTAATGAATAGCCAGCAGAATCTTGATACTCCCACTCCTTTAACTTATCTGTAATGTTGGTTTGTTCTGTGGCATTTCCAAATTGTATAAAATGCTTTCCTTTATCTAAACTTCCTCGTAATGTTGCATTATAAACAGTAATGTTTAAACTATTTCTACCGTAATTTTGATAGTACCCTGCACCAAGCGGATTTGTTATTTGTCCAAATGTGCTACTACTTTTATCAAAATCTCTATCCCCAAATAAATATGCACCAGCTATATCAAAATTTTCGTTTTCGGTATTTTGAAAACGACTAAGCATTGCCTTTATACGTACTTTTTTATTGGGCTGATAAATGGTTGTTAAGCCCAACAGACTTGTTTTATAAGCATCTTTCTCTTGTCCTTCAAAAAAAATATCTAATCCTAAATTTGCCGTAAATAAAGGCGAAAATATAGCTGATGTTTTTTGTGCAGATTGCGGAATTAGCGAAAATTTAGTTGACGATAAATTACCTAATAATTCAAACTGAATTTTACTGTTTACTTTATAGGTAACAAATGTTTGCACATCATTTGAAGAGGGAATGTATGCACCCGTTGTTTCTTGACTGCTTAAAATATTTTTATTGCTACGGTTTCGTACACCCAATAAATAGGTAGCTTTTTCATTTTTAGAGGAGCCCTCAATATGTAGGCCTTGCTCTAATAAACTTATATAGGCCGAGCCCCCAAATGCTTTTGGTTTTTTGTATTGTATATCTAATACACTACTCATTTTATCGCCATACTTGGCTTGAAATCCACCGTTATAAAAATTTACACTTTTTGCTAACTCCGGATTAATAAAACTTAATCCTTCTTGTTGACCGCTGCGGACTAGGTAAGGTCTAAAAATTTCAAAATCATTTACATACATTAAGTTTTCATCGTAGTTTCCACCACGTACACTGTATTGCGATGTTAACTCGTTATTACTCCCTACTAAAATTTTAATTAATCCCTCTATACCGCCAATGGTACTAGGCAACACCAAAGCATTTTTTGGGTTTATTTTTATTAAGCCAGCTTCTTTTCTATCTCTTTCATCGCTAATAATTACTTCATCTAATACTTTTCCGTTACGTTGCATACGTACTATTATTTTTTCTTCTTCATTCGTACTAAGGTAAAAATTTTTTTGAACGTCAATATATCCACTGTAAGAAAAAATAAGTGCAAATGCCTTTTCTGCCGTAACTTTTATTCTAAAGTAGCCACTATCATTTGAAGTAATGCCAGTTGCTTTACCTAAAATAGAAATCGATACATTGGGTAATGTTTTCTCGCTTTCATCTAATAAAATACCGCTTACCCAACCTTGTTTTTTTTGAGCAATAGATGAAGAAAGAAGAAATAAAAAAAGTGCTGAAAAAAATATTTTCATTGAATAAAGATAAATATTTTACTGCGTTTAAAACAATCCTTATTTTCAACAAAAATTATATCATTGAAAATAATTGCCTTTTACTTATTTGCATACACTTGTTTTGTAGTTTCTTGTAATAATCAATCTGTTTTAGAAATGAAAAAAGGAACTAGAAATTGTGTCGAGAATAGTATTGTAACTAAATACAGTAAAGGATTAGTGTTACTTTAAAATTCAACCGATATTGAGGATATTCTTTGCCAAGAATGGGTGCAAAAAGGTAATGCCGACGATTTAAAATAATTTGATGATAACTCATCATTGTTATTAATTATACGGTCGTTTAATTTTTTTGAAGATGAGAACTTTGTTTAAAATTATTTTTTTGTACTAGAGCAAATGATAAAAAATTTAGATGCAATGGAGTAACCTTATTCCATCCAAGCACCCATAACTTTATCTTTCCCCACTTCTATAGTAATATGCTCATTTAATGTCGTGGAAATGCTAAGGCCTACATAATCCAGATCTACCGGAAAATTTTTATGGGTGCGTTCCACTAAAGCAAGGGTTTGTATTTTTTTAGGATGTTTTTCTAACAAAGGTTTTAATGCATACAACATAGTTCGGCCACTATTAGCTACATCATCAATTAGTAAAATTGTTTTGCCATCAATATCAATATCTTTTTCAATGGTGATAGTGGTAGGCTTTTTTTTATTCATACCTAGTGCCACAACAGTAATGCTGCCTGTAAAAACGGCTTTCATAAGTTTTGAAATAATTTGGGCTATTACAATACCATTTTCCTTAATACCAATCAGTAATAATTCTTTTTCGTTAAAATTACGCTCTGCCACCTCTAACGCTATACGTTTTAATTTTTTTAACGCTACCTCTTCTGTTAGTATTTGTTTTTTCATTTTTAACCTAATTAGTAATAAAATTACATCAATTACACTAATTATTTTGGTGTTACTTTTTATTGCCTCATAAAAAGTATATAAAACAACCTTTCAGTATCATTAACTCAAAATAAAACATATTTATAGAAAGATGACCTATAAAAATTTACTAGATTTAAGTTAACTTTACGCTATATAATAAATTTATGCAACTTATTTTACAAGTACTTTTTAGTGCACTTTTAGCATTTGCAAGTTGGCTTTTTGCAAAAAATATTATGCAAATTCGCCGTAATATTTTTTTAGGCAAACCTCAGGATATTTCTGATAATAAACCCCAACGTTGGCGTAATTTAATATTATTGGCGCTTGGACAAAAAAAGATGTTTAAAAATGTTACCGTTGCCGTAATGCACTTTATTATTTATGCAGGTTTTATCATCATTAATATAGAAGTGTTAGAAATTTTGTTAGATGGCATACTTGGCACACACCGCCTTTTTCTACCGATACTTGGCAGCTTTTATACTTTTTTAATTAATTTCTTTGAAGTACTAGCCTTAGGGGTATTAGTAGTTTGTGTAGTATTTTTAATAAGAAGAAATAGTTTAAAATTAAAACGGTTTATAAGTAAAGATTTAAATGGTTGGCCACGTAGCGATGCCAATACTATTTTAATTGTAGAAATTATTTTGATGAGCTTGTTTTTATTAATGAATGCTACAGATAAGGCATTACAACTAAAAGGAGCAGCGCATTACCATACGACAGGTAATTTTATTATTAGTGGTGGGTTATCAACTTTATTTAGCAATTTTAGTACGAGTAGTTTAATAGCCATAGAGCGTAGTGCTTGGTGGGTGCACATTATAGGTATTTTAGCCTTTTTAAATTACTTGCCGTATAGTAAACATTTACATATAATGTTGGCCTTTCCTAATGCCTACTATGCAAGGCTAACTAGCACAGGCAAAATGGATAATATGAAAAGTATACAAAACGAAGTATTGTATGCTATGCAGCCAGGGCTTGCCCCTACTACAGAAGCAGCTCTACAAAAATTTGGTGCAAAAGATGTAATGGACCTTAGTTGGAAAAGTTTATTAGATGCGTATAGTTGTACAGAGTGTGGACGTTGCAGTGCCGCCTGCCCAGCAAACCTTACCGGAAAATTATTAAGTCCACGAAAAATAATGATGGACACACGGGACCGCCTAACTGAAGTTGGGAAAAACATAAATGCAAATAAAGAATTTAAAGATGATGGTAAAACCCTACTAAACGATTACATAACTGTCGAAGAATTAAGAGCCTGTACCACTTGTAATGCATGTGTAGAGGAATGCCCTGTATCTATATCGCCTTTAGATATTATTGTAGAGCTACGCCGTAGCCTTATTATGGAAGATGGCAACGCCCCACAAGAATGGAATGGTATGTTTAGTAATATTGAAAATAATTTTGCCCCTTGGAAATTTAGCCCAGAGGACAGAGATAAATGGGTGCAGGAAATGGGGTAGAGATTAGTCTACAATTTTTTTGAGCAAAAATTAATAAGTAATGATTCGGTATGCCACAAACTTTGGACGAGAAATGAAACTCTTTTTGCTAGCAATTTTACTACTCTCTTCAACTTTTTTAGTTGCATAAAATGACTCCACATAAAAATGGATGTTTAGTGGTTATGGAGAAATATACTACAGTTATGATTTTACAAATCCAGAAAATCATCAAACAATTATTTCTACCAATTCTTCAAATGGGTTTCAGGTTTTGGGGGGATCAGCAAATGTAGATTATTCAATAAATAAAAGAGTACTGTGTAGAGTAGAAGGAAAAATGTATGATTCAAAAGATCCTATTTTTAAAAATAACAAAAACAACAACTATTCATTAACCACCAATGTTACTATAAAATTTTAGAAACGAAATGTATAGTTAATTAAAACTGCTTTTTTACTTAATTAAATATAGCTTAAGCAATTCTTCTAGTATCTCTATAAAATAAAAATAGGTGGGTTGTTACCAAACCACCTATTAAAAAACATGTATAAATGTAATACTTAAGCTAAATCAAACCGATCTAGGTTCATTACTTTAGACCAAGCATTTGCAAAATCATGTACAAACTTTTCTTTAGCATCATCACAACCATATACCTCAGCTAATGCCCTTAGCTCGGAGTTAGAGCCAAAAATTAAATCTACTCTTGTACCTGTCCACTTTAATTCTCCTGTTTTTCTATCTAATCCATTAAAAATATCCTGTGCATCAGATACTGGCTCCCACTTTGTACTAAAGTCTAGTAGGTTAACAAAAAAATCGTTTGTAAGGGTATCTACTTTCTTTGTAAATACTCCATGTTGTTGATTATTAGTGTTAACATTTAATACTCTTAGGCCTCCAATTAATATCGTTAATTCTGGTGCAGTTAGTTTTAATAACTGAGCCTTATCTATTAACATTTCTTCGGTAGATACAACAAATTTTTCTTTAGCATAATTTCTAAATCCATCTGCCTTAGGCTCTAAGATAGAAAAAGACTCAACATCTGTTTGCTCTTGCGTCGCATCTGTTCTTCCTGGAGTAAAAGCTACCTTAATGGATTGTCCACCATTTTTTGCAGCTTGTTCTACACCTGCACACCCTGCCAACACAATTAAATCAGCCATCGATACTTTTTTGCCATTTGTTTGAGCTGCATCAAACTTATTTTTTATACCCTCTAATGTTTGTAAAACAGCATCTAATGCTGAAGGATTATTTACTGCCCAATCTTTTTGTGGTGCTAAACGAATACGAGCCCCATTGGCTCCGCCACGTTTATCCGATCCTCTAAATGTAGAGGCAGATGCCCATGCCGTAGAAATTAATTGAGCTATTGATAAACCAGATGAAAGAACATCATTTTTTAGTGTTGCACTATCTTGCTCATTAATCAACTCATGATCAACGGCTGGTACAGGGTCTTGCCAAATTAAAATTTCGCTTGGTACATCAGCACCTTTATAACGGGCTATTGGCCCCATATCTCTATGCGTTAACTTAAACCATGCTCTTGCAAACGCATCTGCAAACTCGGTAGGGTTTTCAAAAAAGCGTTTTGATATTTTTTCATAAATTGGGTCAACCCTCATGGCAAGGTCAGCAGTAGTCATAACAGGTGCATGACTTTTAGCAGGGTTATGAGCATCTGGAACCGTTCCTTCTCCACCACCATTTTTTGGTTTCCATTGATGAGCACCAGCAGGGCTTTTTGTTAACTCCCATTCGTAACCAAACAAATTTTCAAAATAATTATTACTCCATTTTGTTGGCGTTGTTGTCCATGCACCTTCTAAACCACTCGTAATAGTATCTTCACCTTTTCCGCTACCAAAACTACTTTTCCAGCCTTGGCTTTGTTCTTCAATATTTGCTCCAGCAGGCTCTGTCCCCTTATAGCTTTCTTCTGCAGCTCCATGCATTTTGCCAAAAGTATGTCCACCAGCAACAAGCGCTACAGTTTCTTCATCGTTCATAGCCATGCGACCAAATGTTTCTCTTATGTCTCTTGCAGATCCCAAAGGGTCGGGGTTGCCATTAGGCCCTTGCGGATTAACATAAATCAAACCCATTTGTACAGCAGCTAATGGATTTTCTAATTCTCTGTCACCGGTATAACGGTTATCCTCTAACCATTCTTTTTCTGCGCCCCAATTAACATCTTCATCAGGCTCCCAAACATCTTCTCTACCTCCAGCAAAACCAAATGTTTTAAACCCCATCGATTCTAACGCACAATTACCAGCCAAAATCATTAAATCGGCCCAAGATAATTTTTGACCATATTTTTGTTTAATAGGCCAAAGTAATAAACGGGCCTTGTCTAAATTGGTATTATCTGGCCAACTATTTAATGGAGCAAAACGCTGTTGACCACCACCGCCGCCGCCTCTACCATCGGATATGCGGTATGTACCTGCACTATGCCAAGACATGCGTATAAAAAGCGGACCATAATGTCCGTAATCTGCTGGCCACCAATCTTGCGATGTGGTCATTAATTCAAACATATCTTTTTTTAATGCGTCTAAATCAATTTTTTCAAATTCCTCTGCATAATTAAAGGATTTTTCCATTGGGTTAGTCAAGGAAGAATGCTGGCGAAGAATATTTAATTTTAACTGATTTGGCCACCAGTCTCGGTTTACACGACCTGCACCTGCACTTTGTTTTACAGCCCCGCTGCTAAAAGGGCATTTGCCCTCCATATTTTTGTTGCCTTGGTTTAATGTAGTACTCATAATTTATTTTTTGTAACTTTTTATTGATAAAATTACGATGAAATTTTCAAAAGAATTTATTTGGTTTAACAAGTTGAATAAAAAAAGCCATCTAAATTGTTAGATGACTTTTTATAGAAAATTATATTATTTATGCAATACTTTGCTTAGCCGATTGTTTAGTAATTAAAGCATATGCGCCAAATAAAATTGTACAAAATAGTACGGTAGCATAAATACTGTTTAGGTAAAAAGGTAAGGCTACAATGTAGCACTCTATAATGCCTGCCCAACTTTTAGCATAGGGTAAATTATTTATCCCTGTTCCACTTAACCAAACAAGAAAATTAGAGGCTAAAAAATACAATGTAGTACCAACCAAAGAGCCACCAATGATGTGTGAAATAGATGTTTTTTTAATGAAAAAGCCTATTACCGTTATGCCAACAAATAAAATATAATTTATGTATTGCCCACTATAAAATCCTGCTATTTGTGTTAGCCCATTTATATATAAAACTTCATATAACGCATCTGAAATAAACATAGAAAGTAGGGGCAGCAAAAAAGAATATTTTTTATCTTTTATAATAGACCCTGCAAATAATGCCATTGCAATTTGTGGTGCAAAGCCAGTTGGACGGTTTGGTATAATTCTATATAAAGAAGCTATAACGACCAATAGTACAAGGCTCCAAACCGTATTTTTATTAATTTTCATATTTATAATTTTCTAGGGCAAAAATAGGTATTAATTTTTTTGTAGCCCTTTTTTTCCAAAGCATTTATCCTCATAGTGTTAATTACGGAATAAATATATTTGTACAATGGCAAAACATACAGATACAGGTAAAGTTGGGGAAGAATTAGCGGTAAATTATTTTAGCCAAAATGGGTATGTTATTTTACATAAAAACTGGCGGCATAGCCATTGGGAGGTTGATATTATTGCAACTAAAGATAATTTACTTCACTTTATAGAAGTAAAAACTCGTACAACTAAAAAGTTTGGCTTGCCCGAAGAAAGTGTTACCAAAAAGAAAATTCAAAACTTACTTAATGCAGCAGAAGAATTTGTTTACCAACATCCCCAATGGAAACGTATTCAGTTTAATGTATTAGCCATTACCCTATTAAAAGATACACCAGTGGAGTATTTTTTAATAGAAGATGTTTATTTGTGATGGATTTTTTTAAAATAACTAGTTTAAACAGAAAGAAGCTTTTGCATTTTTTCTACCATTTTATAGGTTGCCGGGCAGTACTCAATATTTTGCTTATGCACATGCATATAATCGGTTATTTTTTTAATAGATAAGTAAGGGAAGCCAGAGCAATCTGTAGGTCTTATTTCATAAATAGAACACCTATTCGTTTTTAAATTTAAAAATTGGCAAGGCTGAATTTTGTTTTGCCAATCACCTTCTTTTTTATCAAACTTTAACCATTGATCTTTAAACTGTTTTGGTGTTTGACCAAAGTGTGCCGAAATTCTTTTTATATCTGCAGTGGTATACGTTGGCGTCATTGTTTTACAACAGTTTGCACAACTTAAACAATCAACTTCTTTCCAAACTTCTTTTTCAAGTTTAGGCGTAAGCTCATCAATATTTTTTGGAGGATTTTTATCAACCCTGTTTAAAAAACGTTTAAATGCTGTTTTATTTCTGCCAACTTTTTGTTTGAACGATTTTAGATTAACTGCCTGCATTGAAGAATTTAGTAACGATTAATAAAATTAAGTTGCTAAAATAACATATAATTGCTTTTAAATGTAAAATAGATTTTTACACTATGTGGGAAGCATATAAAAAAGGGTTTAAAGCCTATCTGCAATTAGAAAAATCGTTAGCCAATAATTCGGTTGAGGCTTACTTAACCGATATTGATAAAGTAACTACTTACTTACAAACCTTAAACGATTTAAAAACACCCGAGCAACTTACCTTAAAAGATTTAGAAAAATTTGTGCAATGGATTGCCGAGTTAGGAATGACGGCAACCTCCCAAGCAAGAATTATAAGTGGGTTGCGTAATTTTTATAAATATTGTTTAGTAGAACAAATTACAACCACCGACCCAACTATTTTATTAGAAGCACCAAAACTTAAAAGAGCCTTGCCAGATGTGTTAAGTTTTACAGAAATAGAGCAAATAATTGCCCAAATCGATTTGAGTAAACCCGAAGGGGCAAGAAATAAAGCTATTTTGGAAACCCTTTACAGTTGTGGATTACGGGTAAGCGAACTGGTAAATTTAAAAATAAGTTGTTTGTATTTAGATGTTGGTTTTATACGGGTTATTGGCAAAGGCGATAAAGAACGATTAGTACCCATTGGAAGCGATGCTATAAAGTTTATTACGATTTATAAAGAAAATAACAGAGTACATAATAAAGTTAAAATGGGGCATGAGGATTTTTTATTTTTAAATAGGGGAGGAAGTAAACTTAGCAGAGTAATGATTTTTTTAATATTGAAAGACTTGGCAAAAAAAGCTGCTATTACAAAAAATATTTCGCCTCATACGTTTAGGCATGCCTTTGCAACACATTTGGTAGAGGGCGGTGCCGATTTAAGGGCCGTACAAGAAATGCTTGGGCATGAAAGTATTACCACTACAGAAATTTATACGCATTTAGATAGAGCTTTTTTGAGAACCACTTTGCAGCAATTTCATCCTGCTTTTAAATAAATTATTATTTAATCTTTTGTGGTAAAAAAACCAGTTAGATACTCCTGTTTTGAAACTATCGTAAGGCAGACATCGTAACCGGCATAGTAACCATACTATAAAACTAAAAAACTGCTTTTGGCAATTGGTTTTAATAAAGTATTGATACAACTAATTTTAAAATTACATACCAAGTACAAAATAAATTAGCCAATCATTTAGGATTGGCTAATTATCTACATTATTTGTGCTGATTCTTTTATTTTTTTTACTCCGCCCAACTCATTACATATCCTTCATTTTCTATTGCTATGGCATCTACTGTTAGTTGTAAAGGATGAAAAGTATCTACCATAACAGCTAATTCCTGCGTTTCTTTTTTACCTATACTTTTTTGTACTGCCCCTGGGTGTGGGCCATGGGGTATACCGGCAGGATGTAGGGTTAGCATCCCTCTTGTAACATTTTTTCGGCTCATAAAATCACCATCTACATAATACAATAACTCATCGCTATCAATATTACTATGGTTATACGGTGCAGGTATTGCTTGTGGATGATAGTCATACAAACGAGGTACAAATGAACAAACTACAAAATTATGTGCATCAAAAGTTTGATGCACTGGTGGTGGTTGATGTACCCTGCCTGTTATGGGCTCAAAATCATGGATACTAAAAGCATAAGGGTAGCAGCAGCCATCCCATCCAATTACATCAAACGGATGGTGGGCATAATGCAAACCGTACATAACCCCTTTCTTTTTTGTTTGTATTAAAAAATCGCCTGCTTCATCAATTGTTTGTAAGTTATGCGGTGGTCGTATATCTCTTTCGCAATAAGGGGAATGTTCCATTAATTGCCCTAATTTACTTAAATATCTTTTAGGGTAACGTATAGGGCTAAATGATTCTATAATAAATAAACGATTGTTTTCGGTTGCAAATGTTATTTGGTAAATACAACCACGGGGTATAATCAAATAATCTCCATACCCAAAGTCTAGCTGGCCATATTGTGTTTTTAATAGTCCACTTCCTTCATGTATAAAAATTAATTCATCAGCATCCGCATTTTTATAAAAATAATCCGTCATACTTTTTTGTGGGGCTGCTAAAACAATATGACAATCGTTATTTACTAAAATAGGTTTACGGCTTTGCAAATAATCTGCTTCAGGCTTTATGTTAAAGCCTTCTAAGCTTCTATGCTTTAGCATTTTTTCTTCGGACACCTCTGGCTGTACATTTACCGGCTCATCTGTTTTTATAATTTCTGTTGGCGGATGGTTGTGGTACAATAACGAATAATCGTTACTGAAACCCTCTGTACTAAACAATTGTTCGCTATACAATTCTCCATTTGGTTTACGAAATTGTGTATGTCGTTTGTGGGGGATGGAGCCCAAGGTATGATAGTGTGGCATAAAACTAAGTTGATAATGTGATAATTTGCTGATGTGATAATTGATTATGCACAGTCTGCATTATAATTTTCTAAAATAAAAACAAATAGTAGCTCTTGCATAATGCTAAAATAAGAAAGTAATACTTCCAATTGCGTTTATCTATATAATATGTAAAGTTGCGGTGAAAAGGCATTTTTGTATCTTGCTTTATCAAATTTAAATAAAAACTTTGACACGAATAGGATTAATATCTGATACACATAGCTACTTAGATGAAAGTGTTTTTATGCATTTTGCCCAATGCGATGAAATATGGCATGGTGGAGATTTTGGCAATGAATCCGTAATTGAAAAATTAAAAGAATTTAAACCTTTAAAGGGAGTGTATGGTAATATTGATGATGCCAAAATTAAAGCACAATTTCCTGAGCAATTGGTTTTTAGGTGTGAGGAGGTAAAAGTACTAATAAAACATATTGGCGGCTACCCTCCAAAATACAATGCTGCAACTAAGAAAGAAATACTACTACACCAACCCCAATTATTTATTAGTGGGCACAGCCATATTTTAAAAATTATGTACGATGATAAATTAAATTGCCTTCACATTAATCCTGGTGCTTATGGTAAGCAAGGGTGGCATAAAGTACGTACGTTAGTTACCTTTTGTATTGATGAAAAAAATATTAAAGACTGTAATATTATTGAGTTGCCAAGGTAGTCGTTGAAGAGTTTACCCCAATTAATAAAGATAATATTACGTACTCGTCAATTTTTATTTTCAATTGCGAATACTTACTCAATCCAGTCCGCTACAAATATATTGGTATCTCTCGTGCCTCCATTATTTCGATTACTGCAAAAAATTATCTTTTTGCCATCTGGGCTAAACATAGGAAAAGCATCAAACGATTTTTCGGCACTAATTTTTTCTAATCCACTTCCATCCTCATTTATAGTAAATAAGTTAAACGGATAGCCTTTTTTGCTTTGGTGATTGCTTGCAAACATAATACGTTTACTATCGGGCATATAGCAAGGCGCCCAATTGGCATTACCAAAACTAGTAATTTGTTTTACATTACTACCATCTACATTAGCCGTAAACACTTCCATATTTGTTGGTGCAACTAATGCTTCTGCTAAAAGATCTTTATATTCTTTTATTTCGTCTTTCGTTTTTGGGCGGCTTGCTCTCCAAATTATTTTTTTTCCGTTTGGGCTAAACCATGCACCACCATCATATCCTAAGGTGTTAGTAATGCGTTTTTCTTTTCCTGATTTTAAATCCATTATGTACAACTCAATATCTCCATCTTTTGTACTGGTATAAATCATTTTTTTCCCGTCTGGGCTAATAGTTGCTTCAGCATCGTAATATGGGCTATTGGTTAATTGTTTTACAATTTTACCATTCATATCTGCCTTAAAAATGTCAAAGCTGGTGTATAATGGCCAAATATATTTATTACCATATTTTTTTCTATCGGGTACAGGTGGGCAACTATCTGCACCTAAATGTGTACTTGCATAAATTACATGTTTACCATCTTTCATAAAAAAACCACACGTTGTTCTGCCTTTTCCGTTGCTAATTAATGAGGGTGAAAATTTTTCGCCAGGCTTTGTTGGTACTTTTCCCACAAACATTTCATCACACAAAATTCCTTGTTTTAAATCGGTACGTTGAAATATTAAATACTTACTGTCATAACTCCAATAGGCCTCTGCATTATCGCCACCAAACGTTAGTTGCTGTATATTCTTAAAATGCTTTTCTCCTGCAAATAAAATAGAATCGTTATAAACTTGTTTTGTATCCCTACTTTTTATATTCGTAGATTTAAATGCTACTATTGTTATAACTACTAGGATGGATAGGGATATATAAAAAATCTTACGCATATGCTCTACTTTTTTACAAAAGTAAAATTTTGGGAGGGGTTATTTGTCAAAAAATTGTCATTAACCTAACTAATATGGGCTTAATTTTGCAGATATTTAATAACAGTAAAATGACGAATAGACTACTACAGCTTTCTTTATTACTTACTCTTTATGCATGTAACGATTCTCCAACAAATAAAATTGATAATGTTAATGAGTTACCCCAGCCAGAAAGGGAGATGAAAGAAGCTATTGTAAAATATCCAGATTCTATCTTACTGAAAGAAACCTTAATTCAATATTATGAAGAGAACGACAATCTTGAGTTAGCTTTAGCACAAACCAATGAAGTATTAGTAAAAGATAGTACTAACGTTCGTTTTTGGAATAAAAAGGGAGATTTACATTTCATAAATGGCGATACATTAAAAGCAATAATGGCTTACGAAAAATCTATTGATTTGTTTGCCGATCCTAAAATAATTATGAGCCTTGGAGCTTTATATGCACAAACAAAAAACAGTAATGCATTGGTTTTGGCAGATGCCTTACTAATTGGTAAAAATGCACATGCCGAAAAAGAAGCCTATTTAATAAAAGGTATTTATTATAGTTTTATGGGCAATAAACAAACGGCTTTATCCTTTTTCGATAAAAGCCTTGGGTTTGACTATACCTTTATGCCAGCATATTTAGAAAAAGGAATAGCCTTATTTGATATGAATTTATTTAAGGAGGCATTAGTTGTTTTTGATAAAGCGGTAACGGTACAAAATGGTTACGACGAAGGTTATTATTGGATGGGTAAATGTTTTGAAAAATTAAATAAAACACAAGACGCTATTGATAGTTACAAATCGGCATTAATGTACGATCCCAATTATTTAGAAGCAAAAGATGCTTTGGCCAGATTAGGAATACGGTAATAGGGATACAAAAAATTAAATTAATACTACCTTTATAAGTAAACGAGCTATACAAAAATATAAAATAAACATAAATGGCACTTATTGCACCCTCATTACTATCAGCAAATTTTTTAAACTTGCAAGCCGATTGTACCATGCTTAACCAAAGCCAAGCCGATTGGTATCATTTAGATGTTATGGATGGAAGTTTTGTACCAAATATTTCTTTTGGCCCAATGCTTATCGATTTTTTTAGAAAAGCTACCTCTAAAGTTTGCGATGTGCATTTAATGATAGAAAAACCTGAGAACTATGCCGAAGCATTTAAAAAAGCAGGTGCAGATATTTTAACAGTACATTACGAGGCTTGTACTCATTTGCACAGAAATATTCAACAAATAAAAGGGTTACAAATGCTGGCTGGTGTTGCCTTAAATCCACATACTCCAGTAAGTATTTTAAAAGATATTTTACAAGATATTGATTTAGTATGCCTAATGAGTGTAAACCCTGGCTTTGGGGGTCAATCTTTTATTCCCCATACGCTTAACAAAATAAAAGCACTTCGGAAAATGATTGATGAGCAATCCCTAAATGTAAAAATTGAAATTGACGGGGGTGTTACGTTAGACAATGCAAAATCTATTATTGATGCAGGGGCAGATGTTCTTGTAGCAGGTAATACCGTTTTTAAATCGGCTAGCCCAATCGATACTATTGCTGCATTAAAAAGTATTTAGTTTTTTGTACAGTATATTATTAACGAGAGAACTAATAGGGTAGTGTCAATTTTCTGGTTTAAAAATAAAAAGCATGCATCCTAAATTTACCATTACCAAATTCTAACGTTGGCAGCGGAATCTTGACAATATTGGCTAGTTGTAAAAGCAATTTTATTCCTTTCTTTTTTGTTTTTATTTTAGTTAAATCAATATCTGGCGCAAAGTACCATTGACGGTAACGTTTGTAATTTGTACCATCAAAAATAATATTTCCAGCCTCATCTTTTCCAATATTATTAGTTGCCCCAAAAACACCTTCTACACCTGTACCTATGCTTACACACAGCCAAGGGGGCAATTTGCTCTTTGGAAAAAATGATTTTAAGTTAGCGCTTAGCCAATAGGCTTGGCTGTTGTAATCTTTTAAAAAACGTTCTGCTCCATTGGAGCCAAAAATATTATCACTTCGTTTATTTAAAGCAGCGTCTGTGTACTTTTTTTTATGAAAAGAAAACTTGAATTGTATTCGTTGTTCATCCCATGCCAACTCTTGTCCTACAATTAAGCCACTGCCCATAAAATTGGCAGCAAAGTCTGTCCAACTCCATCCCCACTCAGCACTAAAGCCATCTAATGTTTCAATAACGGTTTGGTAAGCGGCACCACTAAGGCCACCAATTAAAATTCTTTTTTTACGTCCAATACCCGTCCAACGCCAAAGCTCCATACTTGCTTTACTTTCGGCGTAAGCACTGTAGGCATGACCAATTTTATCAACACCTTTCCATTCGTTAACATCATTAAAACTATGCAAACTACTTTGGGGATAATTTTTATACCAAGCTGAGTAAAGCCCAACCATTGCAGCACTATAGCCTCCAATATTTATTAAGGTTATCGTTTTTACACGTTTTTTTATTTGCTTGGGTGTAAGTAAATAGTGGTTTGGGTCGGTAATTCTTTCTCTAAATTCTTTTTTGTTGGGGTATTCAACATTGTCGCTTGTATCTTTTTTTGTATTAATTAAGTTAGAATCTTGTGCTGTGGTTGTAAAAAAAGTAATGAACAAAAAGTTGAAGGTTAATAAAATTTTAACAGAACAAGAGTCTAGAAAATATCGAGATATTTGATGCCACCCCACTAATGAAGAAAAAAGATTTACTGTTCGGCTCATAAAAAACAAAATTAGTATAAATTGCTGTTAATGATATACGAAACATTTAAATTTGAAGATGTAAAAAATTGATTTATATGGAACAAGCAACACAAGAAAAAATTAATAATTGGTTAAGTGGAAATTATGAGCAAGCTGTTAAAGATGAAATTATGCGTATGCAAAGCAAAAATATAGAAGAATTGGAAGATGCTTTTTATAAAAACTTAGAATTTGGTACAGGAGGCTTACGTGGCTTAATGGGCATTGGCACTAACCGAATGAATACATATACAGTGGGTATGGCCACACAAGGCTATGCTAATTATTTAAAACAATGTTTTAGTAATGTTAGTGTGGCTATTGCGTATGATTGTAGAAACAATAGTAAGTTTTTTGCTGAGACTACCGCAAATGTTTTTGCAGCCAATGGTATTAAAGTCTATTTATTTGAAGCCTTAAGGCCTACACCAATTTTAAGTTATGCCATTCGTGCGTTAGGCTGTAAAGGTGGCGTAGTATGTACTGCAAGTCATAATCCAAAAGAATACAATGGGTATAAAGCCTATTGGGATGATGGCGCTCAAATGGTGCCACCACATGATAAAAATGTAATTATTGAAGTTGAAAAAATAAGTAAGGTAGAAGATGTAAAATGGACAGGCGGCGAAAATAATATTATACTGTTAGGGGCTGCTATGGACGAACAATATTTGCAAATGGTTAAAAGCCTAAGTGTTTACCCAGATGTGTGTGCCGCAGAACATGATTTAAAAATTGTATATACCAGCATACATGGAACCGGAATTACACTTGTACCAAAGGCGTTAGAAAAATTTGGTTTTACCAATGTTACCATTGTGAGGGAGCAGATGGTACCCGATGGAAATTTTTCTACCGTTGTTTATCCAAATCCTGAGGAAACAGAAGCAATGACATTAGGGTTAAAAAAAGCAGCTGCTATTAATGCTGATATTTTATTGGGTACCGACCCCGATGCAGATAGAGTAGCCATTGGTATTAAAAATAAAAAGGGAGAGTGGTTTTTATTAAATGGTAATCAAACAGCAGCTCTTGCATTTAATTATATGATAGAGGCTAGAAAAGCTAAAGGAATTGCACAACCTAATGATATGGTTATTAAAACAATTGTAACAACAGAAATGATTGAAGCAATTGCAAAAGCTAATGGTGTATCATGTTACAGCGTACTAACCGGCTTCAAATGGATTAGCAAAATGATTAAAGAAAAAGAGGGCAAAGAAAAATACATTATTGGTGGCGAAGAAAGTTTTGGCTTAATGATAGGAGATAAAGTAAGAGATAAAGATGCCGTTAGTGCTGTTGCTTTAAGTTGTGAAATGGCTGCTTACGAAAAAAATAAAGGGCGAAGCTTGTACGACAAATTAATTGATTTGTATTTACAATATGGGTTTTACAAAGAAGGATTAATAAGTATTACCAAAAAAGGAATGAACGGTGCTAAAGAAATTGCCGATATGATGGAAGGATATAGAAATAATCCCCCAAAAACAATTGATGGAGTTGGGGTAGAGGAATTATTGGATTATGAATTGCAAGTAGGTAAAAAATTAACTACTAGCGAAACCTTTACCCTAGATTTACCTAAAAGTAATGTGCTGCAATTTTGCCTTGCCGATGGTACAAAAATTAGTGCAAGACCAAGCGGTACAGAGCCTAAAATAAAATTTTACTTTACTGTAAACACAAAACTAAATAGTGCTGAGGAATTTGATGCCACTGAAAAAATATTGGATGATAAAATTAATAGAATTGTTTTGGAGATGGGATTAAATTAACCATAAAACTAACCTATGAAATATTTTATTAAATTCACTAACTAAGTTTTAATAAATAACTTAGTTATATATAAGTTCATTTATCTTGTAACTCTGCATGAGAAAATACGAAGACACCTATCGCCATAAAGGCCTACGAAAAAAATTAATTGATGTTTTAAGAGACAAAGGGATTACCGATGAAAATGTCTTAAAAGCTATCAACACTATTCCACGCCACTATTTTTTGGATAGTGCATTTGACGAAATTGCCTACGAGGATAGAGCTTTTCCCATAGCTGCGGAGCAAACCATATCGCAACCTTATACGGTTGCCTATCAAACGCAGCTATTGCAAATAAAACCATTTGATAAAGTGTTGGAAATAGGAACCGGCAGCATTTATCAAGCAACTGTGTTAGTGGAAATGGGTGCAAAGGTTTTTACTATTGAACGGCAAAAAGAATTGTTTGACAAATCCAAACATTTTATATTTAAAAAAGAATACCCTAACCTTAAATTTTTTTATGGAGATGGGTACGAAGGATTACCAACATACGGCCCTTTTGATAAAATAATTATTACTGCTGCCGCACCTTTTATTCCGCCAAAGTTAATTGAGCAATTAAAAGTTGGTGGCTTTATGGTTGTACCTGTTGATGAAGGCGCACACCAACGAATGGTACGATTAACAAAAATTGCCGTTGGCGGTTATACAGAAGAAACGTTTGAAAATTTTTCGTTTGTACCCATGTTAACCGGTAAGAATGGTTAAGTTGTTAACTAAAAAAGGGGTGAAATAGCTAGTATTTTCCATATTCCTCTTTCTGCCTTTGTAGTAAATAACTTAACTTGAAGTATGAAATTTTTTTCTAAAATAGTATTTATTTGCAACCTATGTTTTGTAGGTAGTTTTTTAATGACCTACTTTGGGTGGTTTGTAAATGCGGATATTAAAAACCCAGCACCACTCGATTTTTTTAGAGGCACTATTGTTGTTATTGCAGAATTTGGTTGGATGTTGAATTTCATTTTTTTATTACTTGTTTTACTTCAATGGTTATTTAAAAAGAAACGTACCGTACCTAAATGGCTATTAATTTTAAATGGCTTGATCTTTATTTTTCAACTTTATTATTACTTTATAGACAAAAATGATACAAGAAATTTTAAAAAACAAAGCCACTCGGCTATTTATAATTTTAGGGGGAATATTTATTGCTAGTGCTTTAATTGCTGAAGTTATTGGTGTAAAAATATTTTCGTTAGAAGATACGGTTGGCGTAAAAAGAGCCAATATTAATTTATTTGGCAGCCCATTTAGTTTTCATTTAACTGCGGGTGTTTTGTTGTGGCCGGTTGTATTTATAATGACGGATCTTATTAATGAATACTATGGAAAAAAGGGAGTTAAGTTTTTATCTTATTTAGCGGTGGTATTAATTAGTTATGCTTTTTTAATTTTTAATGGAGCCATTCATTTATCACCATCCGAATATTTTTCTGTTGGTAATGGGATAGATAAGCCAGATAACGCTTTTAGAGGAATAGTAGGGCAGGGTATGTGGATTATTATTGGCTCCTTAGTGGCATTTTTAATTGGGCAAGTATTGGATGTTTATGTTTTTCATAAAATAAAAAAACATACTGGCGAAAAAAATATTTGGCTTAGGGCAACTGGCTCAACTTTAATTTCTCAATTGATAGATAGTTTTGTGGTACTGTTTATAGCTTTTTATATTGGTAAAAGAATACAAACTGGGCAGGGAGAGCCTTGGAGTTTACATCAGGTATTGGTTACAGGCACTGGTAATTATATATACAAATTTGTTGTAGCTATTTTACTTACGCCTGTAATTTATCTTATACATAATTGGATAGAAAAGTATTTAGGGCATACTACAGCAAGAGAAATGAAGGATGCTGCGACGAAGTAATTTTCTATAACTAAATTTCCACCCAAGTATGATCGGCCAATAATTTTACTTGAGCAATAAAGCTTTTAAAAGGTCCGCTGCCGCCCCATTCTTTTGGGCTTACCATACTTACAAAATGGGTGTCATCATTTTTTTCGTACAAATAATAAAGGTTACCAATTACAGGTGTAAAACTAAGTTTAGCACTGTAAATTATCATACTTAATTCTTTACGCATTTGAATTTCTTGTGCTTGCAAAGCCAATAATTCTATTTGTTTACGAATTTGGTCTAACTGCATATTCGTTTGCTCTTCCATTGCACTTAATGCCTTGTGCCGTATTACACCTTCTTCGGTAGGTTTTATTACTGCTCCACTAACACTTGTGCTATACGGCATTACACTCATTTGCTTATGATAAATTTCAGTATTTACATAGGTCTGTTGCTGTGGCGTAAGTCCCTTTTGTGTAACACTTAAATAGCCGTTTGGTAATAGTTGATGTACAACTTCTAATATTACTTCCTTGTTTTTATAAAAATAGGTTTCAAAACAAATGGCATCTACAAAAACTGTTTTTACTTCATCAGCAATATCTGTATCGGCAAATGAATGTAAATCACCATCGGCAAACATTTTATAGGCTGTTGAAAAAGCTTGGTTTTCTAACGTAACCCAATTGCTACTAATAGCTATTTCTTTTTTACTATCGGTAGCTTCAATTTTATAAATACCGGATTTTGGCCTGTTACCCAATTCGTAAGTACCTTTTTCTGGAAATAGTTGCCAACTCGATATAAAATTGTATGCTGTAATCATTTGTAATGCAAATTAAAGATTGCTTGTTTCTGAACATAACAAGAATTAAATATCTATTGCCTCGCCATAAGCAACAGCAGTAGCTTCTTTCAATCCTTCACTCATGGTTGGGTGAGGATGTATCGCATTTAAAATTTCATGAGCCGTAGTTTCTAATTTACGGGCAACTACAGCTTCGGCAATCATTTCGGTAACGTTCATACCAATCATATGACAACCTAAAAATTCGCCATACTTAGCATCGTAAATTACTTTTACAAAACCATCGGTAGCACCAGCAGCACTTGCTTTACCACTTGCCATAAAGGGGAATTTACCAACTTTTATTTCGTAGCCTGCATCTTTAGCTGCTTTTTCGGTATAACCCACACTTGCAATTTCGGGAGAACAATACGTACAACCTGGTATGTTGTTATAATCCATAGGCTCCGGATGATGGCCACTTAAATGTTCTGCTGCATTTATACCTTCTTTTGCGGCAACATGTGCTAATGCTTGCCCAGGCGTACAATCGCCAATGGCGTAAACACCTGCAACATTTGTTTGCCCATTTGCATCCACAATTATTTTTCCTTTTTCTGTTTTTATTCCTAGCTCTTCTAAACCAATACCTTCAATATTGGCAACTACACCTACAGCACTTAATAACAAATCTGCTTCTAACACAACTTCGCCACTGGCAGTTTTTACTTTTGCTTTTACGCCCTTGCCGCTAGTATCAACACTTAATACTTCGCTGCTCGTCATAATCGTCATGCCTTGTTTTTTGTATTGCTTCTCTAATTCTTTGCTAATATCTTCATCTTCTACGGGCACAATACGGGGCATAAACTCCACAATAGTAACTTTTGTACCCATGCTGTTGTATACATACGCAAACTCAACACCTATAGCTCCGCTACCGCAAATAATCATACTTTTTGGTTGGGTTGGTAGTACCATAGCTTCTCTGTACCCAAGTATTTTTTTACCATCTATTGGCATAGTAGGTAATGCCCTTGCTCTGCCTCCTGTTGCTATTACAATATTTTTTGTTTCTACTATTTGTTTGCTTCCATCGGCTGCTGTTACTTCTATTTTTGTAGGACTTACCAATTTACCGTAACCCATTACTACATCAATCTTATTCTTCTTCATTAAAAATTGTACGCCTTTGCTCATTTTATCGGCTACGCCACGGCTACGCTTAATTACACCTTCAAAATTTGCACTTACGTTACTTACGTTTACACCATAATCTGCTGCATGTTTTGCATACTCATATACCTGTGCACTTTTTATTAAAGCTTTTGTAGGAATACAACCCCAGTTTAGGCAAACGCCACCCAAACTTTCTTTTTCTATAATTGCTACTTTTTTACCTAACTGACTAGCTCGTATTGCTGCTGGATAACCACCAGGACCACTGCCTAAAACAACTAAATCGTATGCCATAATAATTAAGAATTGATAATTAAGAATTAATAATTGTGGTGCAAAATTACTTGTTATAGGTTGATTGGCAAAATGAGAAAATTTTGAAGTTTTTATACCACCAAAGGTTTTAAAACTATAATAGTCTTGAGCAATGTAGTAACTTTAGTGAGATGAAAAGAGTAGTGCTTTCAATAATTTTATTTTTTGCTGTAAACACTATTTATAGCCAAACCATTCCCAAATGGAAAATAAACGATGTAGTAAACTATTATACTAAAAATAATGATACCACATATGTTGTAAACTTTTGGAGTACATATTGCCAGCCTTGTATTGAAGAAATGCCTTATTTGCAAAGCATAAGTAAAAAATATGCTGCTAACAGAGTAAAACTTGTTTTTGTAAGTTTAGATGCAAAATCTTTTTATCCCAAAAAGCTACAAGCATTTTTAAAAAAGAAAAAAATTACAACAAGCGTAATTTGGCTAAACGAAACTAATGCTGATATTTTTTGCCCAGCGGTAGATGAGAAGTGGAGTGGGGCAATACCAGCAACAATAATTGTGCATAATAAAAAAGGGTATAAACAGTTTTACGAACAACAGTTTACACCCCAACAATTTGAAGAAGCCCTTAAAAAGGCTTTATAATTTTAACTCTTACGTTTAATAGTACAGCCTACACTTCTGCTTTGTTTTATCGTAACTTCTTTACTATCCACCACTTCATTTATCGCTTCTTTTAAATGATTACGAGTTACAGCATCTGCGTCATTAGCATTATCATCTATTGCTCCATGGTAAACTAGTTTTGCATCTTTATCAAACAAAAAACACTCTGGTGTTCTGTTTGCACCAAAAGCATCGGCTATTGCATTTTCTTTATCTAAGGCATAATACCAATTGTATTTTTGCTCAGCATAATATTTTTTCATGGCATCAAAACTATCATCATCGCCTCTTTTAGCCTCGTTGCTATTTAATATAATTACACCCATATTCATTTTTTTTGCATAATCGCAAATAGCTATAGTACGTTGTTGATTTTTTACTACAAAAGGGCAAGTGTTACAGCTAAACATTACAAGCAAACCATTCTGGCCACTGGCTTCTTTTAAGGAAATTTCTTTTCCAGAAACATCTTGCATTTTACTATTGGAACTAGGCATAACATCACCAATTTTAAGCGGATCACCAATGGTGAAAGCGGCTAACGTAAGTAAAGCTAAAAAGACTATAACTATTTTTTTCATTATTTTTAATTTGAAAGTAAGTTAATACTTTATTTTAAAATTTTAAAACCGCTTATGTAATTATTTCTTGTTCTGCCTTTTTCTTTTCTTCTGCCTCTCTCATTTCTGCCATAACTTTTATGGAATTTATACTAACATTTAATTCAAAACCTATTAATAATACTAAGGAGTTTATGAAGATGAGTGCCATTAAAACAATAATTGTTCCTATAGAGCCATAAAGGACATTGTAGGTGCCAAAATTATTTACAAAATACGAAAAACCTAAGGTGGCTAATATGCACAAAAAAGTGGCAACAATTGTTCCCGGTGAAATTAGTTTCCATTTTTTTTGTACGGCGGGGGCAAAGCGATAAATAAACCCAATAGAGTAAAAGACTAACGCTACTATAAAGCCCCAACGTATATAACTAATCGCTTCTCTCCACCAAGCATTTTTTATACCTATCCATTTTAGCACTACACCTTGTGTAAGTAATAAAATTAAGCAGGCTAACACTAAACCAAAAATAAGGGTGGTTAAGCGTAACGCTACCCATCTATCGTGTAAACCTTTGCGTTTTTGAAAGCCTATATAATTTTTATTGAACGAACGCATAATTCCCATCATAGCATTGCTTGCAAAAAAGAAAGCTAGTAATAGCCCGAAAGAAATTAAGCCAAAAATAGGTTTTGCAAAAAAGGTTTTGTTGATAAACGTAATTACATCTTTATTATAAATTTCGTTAGGGATAATATCTTTTATTAATAAAATTATTTGTTTTTGTACTTCTCCTTTTTTAAAAAATGGAAGATGTGGTATTACCGTAAATAAAAATAAAAACGATGGCGGAATAGACATTATAAAATTATACGAAATAGCACTTGCTCTTTCTGTAAGCCCAACTGTTTTTACTTGTAGTCTAAAAAACTTAACTACATCAAATAAAGGCACTCCTTCAAACCCAGGCAAATACAAGTGCTTACTCTTTTGTACAAAAAAAGCAAGTGGGGTTTTGGTGAGGAGTATACGTTCTAATTTGGTCATTTAGTTAATAGTCTAGTTGTTTTCCATTTTCTTTTGAAGCTTTTGCTTTTAACAAACTATCAATCCATACTTGATATTTTTTTGCATAACCTAAATGCTCTTGATAGGTACTGGCAAAATCACTAAGTCCACTAAAGTTGGGCTTTGCTACAAAAAAAATATAATTTGTTTGTGGTGCATTTAGCACTGCATCAATTGTTTTACTACTAGGTGTACAAATAGGGCCTGGCGGTAAACCTATGTGTTGATATGTGTTGTAAGTTGAAGGGTAACTTAAATGCTTGTGCATAATTCGATTCAATTTAAAATCTTTCATTGCAAACTTTACCGTTGGGTCGGCTTCTAACTTCATGCCTGTTTCTATTCTATTTAGGTAAACACTTGCTACCTTTCCTTTATCTTCTTCTTTATTGGTTTCTTCCTCTACAATACTTGCCATAGTGTACACTTCTTTGGGCGTTAAGCCAATTCCTTTTGCTTTTTGTTTACGTTCGCTAGTCCAAAATTTTCCTTGCTCTGTAAATAGTTTTTTAAAAATTTTTGAAATACTTGTATTCCAAAAAATACTGTAGGTGTTGGGGATAATAGCAGTCATTACGGTATTGCTATCTAGGTCGTATTTTTTTAGCGAGTCGGCATTATTTAAAAATTGAATTACAGTTACCGAATCGATTTCAAAATTTGCTGATATCTTAGCCGCTAAATCTTCTTTAATACGTAATTTATTTATTACTAAATTAACTGCCGCTTGATTGCCACTACGTAACATTTTAACTAAATTGAATAAACTTATTCCATCTTTTATTTGGTACCTGCCTGCCTTTACTAGTTTAGGATAGTTTAACAAATTAGCCACTTTTTCAAATATCCCACCATTGTTAATTACATTTTTATCTAGTAACTGTTGTTTTACACTTTCGTAGGTACTGCCTGTTTTTATATAAATATACTTTTGCTCTGGTGCTTTCACCGTAGGCCCAAAAATTTTGTAACCAATATATCCTCCAATTATAATAACGATACCTACAACAATACTACTTATTTTTTTCATGTTTTTATTTATCTAACAAAGAAACAAAAAACCCTGTCGTTTTTTAAAAGACAGGGTTATAAATATATTATAAAATTACTTATGGTTTTTTTAAGCTATCTGGTGCAACAGTACCAGGCATTTGAGTTTGAGGGGCTACAGGAGCAGCTTTTTGAGCTTCGGGCTTTACCTGATCCATTAAGTCTTTATTTTTACTATTGCTCCCTTCGCCTTTAGGGATAAAGGCAGGGGATACAATACATAAAATACCTACAATAGCGGCAAATAACCAAGTACCTTTTTCTAATACATCGGTTGTTTGTTTTACACCCATTAATTGGTTGCTAAAACCCCCAAGACTAGCACTTAATCCGCCACCTTTTGGGTTTTGAATTAATACAATTAGGCCTAAAACGATTGAAGCCAAAATAATTAGAATTCCAAATAACACTAACATATCTCTATCCTTTTAATGGTAAAATTTTGGCTGCAAAGTAAGCACTTTTAAGGGGATTCAACAAACTTAATTTTTCGTATACCTCAATTGCTTTATTATTTTTGCCCTGCATGGCAAAAACCTCAGCCATTGCTTCGGTTAATACATCGTCCTCAATATTGCTTTTTTCGGCTAAGTTTTGTACTAAAAGCTCTGTTTGTTCGGCAATTGCAACCACTTTCTCGGGGTGCACTTTTTTCATTGTTTTTAGCCACTCTGTAAAGCTTTTAAGCTGTTTGCCTAGCTTGTCGGTTTGTAAAGCTTCTTGACTAAGTTTAATTCCTTGGCTAGCAAAATAATCTACCATATGCATTGGCTCAAACAGCATTTGCTCTGCCGAAAGGGTATTTTTAGGGCCTACTGGTAATTGCTTCTGGAGGTCGTCATCGGAGCTTTTTTCAACTTCATTGGCGTCGCACTCTTGTACATTTTGTTCATTACTCACCTCTTCCTCCGCAACCTTCTTTTGGTATTGCATAACGTTGGCAACATTATTTTGCAAAGGTTCTTCTTGTTGTTCATCTTCTTTAGTTAATAAATAATTTAACCAAAGAGGGTTGTTAAAGTGTAGGCTAGTTTTTGCTACTAAGGGTTTGTACTGGTTACTATCCTCATGGGTTTGGTTTAGCAAAAAATAGTGTGCTGCACTAAAGTAGGGGTGATCTTGAGTTTGTTGTTGCAAAAAAGCATCATTACCTTCATCAGTAATGTCTCTTTTAAATAGGGTTTCAAAAATGGTTGAAGTATTCATTATTTGTTTTTAAATGAGCTATTAGTAAAAAAGTTAACAATTGAAAGGCTGAAAATTTTGTACCTAATACAAAACGATTTCCTTTTTACATCAACAATATTATTTACCAATTGGAAAATATTTTATTAAAAATAGCATCAACTAAATTACTTACAATTACAGATCCTTGGCTACTCTCAATTTCGGGAAGAGTTTTGTTAGCATCAAAATCTAAATTATACACCACATCGGTTTCAATATTTTTTTTATCATCCAATGTATTTTTAAATATTAAATGAAACCCAACTGACAAGCGGCTTTGTGTAGCATTTGTACCGTTTATACCTGTTGTGCTTAGTTGGTATTGGCTTACATAGCCACTAACATCGTAATGGGCATCATCATTATTATTTTGCCTAAGCCTAGTGTTATTAATTATTTTTTGTTTTAATTTTTCGGTTAGTTGTGGGCTTAGCTGTGGGTTTACATAGCTAGCTTTGTTCTCTAAATAATTTACTCTAAATGTTTTTACATCAATAGGTATTGGGCTAGTATCTTTAAAGCCATATTTACATGTGGCAAAAGAGAATATAAAAATTAGCAAAAAGCCAATTATCCAGTTTTTAGTATTTGTAATAAATGTTCGCATTTAAAGGGCAAATTAAAGAGAAAAGTTTATAGGTGGCGTTAAAATATTTCAGAAATCAAAAGTCTGCTTTAGGGGAATTAGGGGTTTAATCCTCAATATCATACTCCTTTAACTTTCTATACAAGGTTCTTTCGCTAATACCCAAATCAAGCGATGCATCTTTACGTTTGCCACGATGTTTTTTTAGGGCTTTTAATATCAATTCTTTTTCTTTATCAACAATGCTTAAGCTTTCCTCCACATCTTCGTGTTGGTGTATTTGGGTAGTATTATTTCCTTGGTGTAAAATAACCGATTGGTTATTATTGGATAATACGTTTTGGTGTGTATTTATTTCGTTAAAGCTACTATCGTTATTAAAAGCTGGAGTACGCTGCACAACCGAAGGGTTTTGTAAAATATCAAAAAACATTTTCTTTAATTCGTTTACATCCTTCTTCATATCAAAAAAGAGCTTGTACAAAATTTCTCTTTCGTTAGCAAATTCGGTTTGGCTTACACCGCCTGCACCACCAGCCAACATAGGCATTCGGCTGTAGTTATGCTCGGGTAAAAAACTTTTTAGTTTATTGCCATTTAATATTTTATCGGTACTTAAAACAGATATTTGCTCTGCTATATTTTTTAACTCTCTTACATTGCCTGGCCACGGATAATTTATCAACACATTTTTTGCTTCCTCATCTAATTGTACAGGGGTTGATTTGTATTTGTCTGAAAAATCGCTAACAAATTTTCTAAACAATAAAGGAATATCTTCTTTTCTATCTCTAAGCGATGGAACCCTTATAGGTACTGTGTTTAAGCGATAGTACAAATCTTCTCTAAATCTACCGCTTTGTGCTCTTTCAATCAATTCCTTATTGGTGGCAGCAATTACTCGTACATCGGTTTTTTGTACTTTACTACTACCTACACGTATGTATTCGCCAGCCTCTAAAACTCTTAATAAACGGGCTTGTGTACCTAAAGGCATTTCGCCAATTTCATCTAAAAAAATAGTACCACCATTTACGGTTTCAAAATAACCTTTACGGCTATCAACTGCTCCAGTAAAACTTCCTTTTTCGTGACCAAATAATTCACTATCTATTGTACCCTCTGGTATTGCACCGCAGTTTACGGCAATAAACGAATTGTGTTTACGTGCACTTAGTGCATGAATAATTTGTGAAAACACTTCTTTACCTACACCGCTTTCGCCATTAATCAACACACTTAAATCGGTATTGGCAACTTGTGTTGCAATGTTTAATGCATGGTTTAGCGAAGGCGTATTGCCAATTATTGCAAACCTGTTTTTTATTTGTTGTAAATCCATTTTTTACCGCTAAGACACGAAGCACAAAGGGTGCACTAAGTGATTTGTTTTAAATTGTTAAACTGGTTGACCTAATAATGTACCAGCTGTGCATGAATTTATTTTAACTAGTACATAATCCCCTTTTTTAAATTCTCCTTTAGGAAAAACCACTACTTTATTTTGATCGTTTCTTCCATGCAAATCAGCCTCACTTCTTTTAGAAAAACCTTCTACTAAAACTTTAAATGTTTTGCCTACGTCTTTTTGCATACTTGCTAATGTTTGTAAGCGATGTAGCGCTACCATTTCATGTAGTCTTCTTTTCTTTACATCTTCTGGTATATCATCTTTAAAACGCCTGGCAGCTAATGTTCCGGGGCGTTCGCTATAAAAATACATGTAGGCTAAATCGTATTGGCAGTAACGCATTAGGCTCAAACTTTCTTGATGCTCTTCCTCTGTTTCTGTACAAAATCCCGTTATCATATCTGTACTTAAACCACAGTCTGGTATTAGTTCTTTTATTCTATCTATTTTAGCAATGTACCATTCTCTGGTGTAGGTTCTATTCATTAATTGCAATACCCTTGTGCTACCGCTTTGTACAGGTAAATGAATATAATTGCAAATGTTAGTATATTTAACTATGGTTTGCAACACATCATCTGTAATATCTTTTGGATGACTTGTGGAAAAACGTACTCGAAGTAGGGGAGAAATAAGGGCTACTTTTTCCATTAGCATAGCAAATGTTATTTGCTCATTTTTTTGTTCATCTATCCAGTGATAACTATCTACATTTTGCCCCAATAAGGTTACTTCTCTATAGCCTTGATTAAATAATTCCTGACATTCGTTTACTATGCTGTCAGCATCTCTACTTCTTTCTCTACCTCTTGTAAAAGGTACCACACAAAAGCTACACATATTATTGCAACCTCTCATAATACTTACAAATGCAGTAACGCCATTACTATTTAATCGAATAGGAGCAATATCTGCATAGGTTTCATCTCTACTTAATAAAACGTTTACGGCTTTTTGCCCAGTTTCGGCTTCTTCAATTAAGTTGGGTAAAGTGCGGTAAGCATCTGGCCCTACAACTAAATCTACCAACTTTTCTTCCTCAATAAATTTTTCTTTTAAACGTTCCGCCATGCAACCTAGTACACCTACTAACATTCCCGGATTTGCTTTTTTTAAACTCCTAAATTCGGTAAGGCGTTTACGAACAGTTTGCTCTGCTTTATCTCTTATACTGCATGTATTTATAAAAATTAAATCGGCATTTTCTACATTTTTTGTTGCACCAAATCCGTTGCCCATCAAAATAGATGCTACCACTTCGCTATCGGCAAAGTTCATAGCACAGCCATAGCTTTCGATATAAAAATACTTTTTATAGGTAGATGCTTTTACTGATAAGGGTGCAAATGCTTCA